>TARA_R110001632_G_scaffold172257_1_pt1 | contig 30246 bp, 23 predicted proteins | sample TARA_R110001632 | Tara Oceans TARA_R110001632 (sample SAMEA4398266) | marine metagenome | biome: Polar Biome; feature: [SRF] surface water layer (ENVO:00010504); material: water (ENVO:00002006), including particulate matter (ENVO:01000060) such as... | depth 5 m
TAATCATCCCCATACGTCTCGCGATGATAAGCTGCCGTCGCTCCATCCTCAAACAGCATCGTGTTCTGGTACCACGCCGCGTAAGGTGTGTTTGCAAAGCCTTGCTTCTCATCAGTTGAATCGAGTTGATCGATAGCTGTCTTGTGTGGCGCGAAAGCCGGGATGGAATACGGACCCCAGTGAATGAAGATGCCGAACTTCGCATCCCGGAACCAGTCCGGCGCAGTGTGGGCGCTCAGGCTGTCCGAGGTCGGATGATATTGAATCTTCTCAGGCATGGGGCCAACCTTGGTGCAGCCGGATTCGGTTGCCCCAACAGCGATAGCTGTTCATCATGGAACTCCTCCCTTTTCGACCTCTGCATGGGTCGTTCGACTTTACTTATTACGGAAGTCTGTTTCATATGCAAGCGTGTTGTTTGTATATGAACAAATCTTGACGCGACGGAATTTAGCGCAAAGCTGATATCCGCTTGTATGCACTCGCAACGCCCACAGTGTGAGACAGTACGGGAAAAGAGAGAGGCGCAAAGCGCCATCTCGTTGAAATAAAACCGAGGAATCTAGAATGGAGCGCAAAGCCTTCATGATCAGGCTCAACCCAGAGAAAGTGGCTGAGTACAAGGAACTTCACGCGAATGCGTGGCCCGCCATCCTGAAGCAGATAAGCGCCTGTAATATTCGTAATTACAGCATCTTTCTGCGCGAACCCGAACAGCTTCTGGTGGGGGTGTATGAATATCACGGCACCGACCATGACGCCGATATGGCCAAGATGGGGGAAGATCCTGAAACCAGAAAATGGTGGGCTCTGACAGACCCCTGCCAGACACCCCTGGAGTCAGCTTCGCCCGGTGAACGGTGGGCGCCCATGGAAGAAGTGTTTCATTACGACTAGGACTTGCTGACCGATGAATATCCCAGCGTGGCGGAGATACGCTGGGCTGCTTCTGCAACGAGCCCCGGTGCATCCTGAAGGGAAACCTTCGCGCGCCGGGTCACGACAAACGGGACGGTGAGACTCGCGACTGCACCATGACTCGTGGAATCGAATATCGGGGCACCGATATCAGTCACGCCATCAACCATCCGCGATGGCATACAGGCATATCCCGTTTCCTGAACTTGATGAGCGCTTGCCTGCAAAGATTCCATATCCGAGGGCTGTGCGCCACCTTCCGCCAGATCTTCGAGCATCTTGGCGCGGTACACAGGTGTGGCAAACGAGAAAAGCACAAGGCCTGAAGCCGACTTCATGATAGAGCGACGGTGCCCCAGCCTGACACTGAAGCCAACATCGTCGGGACTCTCAGTCCGGGCTATCACAACAATCTGGTCAGAACTCACCACAGCCAGTTGAATGGACTGCATCATACGGGAAGCCAGCGCAGACATTTCCGGCAGCGCCGCCTCGTGCAAGTCCATCTTGGGCGGAGAGCGCATTCCGACTTCAAACAACCGGTTTGAGAGTTGGAGCTTCTCCGGATCATCAGTCCGCTCAACATAACCCCGCATTTCGAGAACAACCACCATACGATAGATCTCACTGCGGGACCGGCCAAGGGAGCGAGCAATATCCGAAATGGACTGAGGGGTCCTCAGTCCAGCAAGGCACTCCAGAATATCCAGTCCCTTTTCCAAGGCTGGTGCTTTGTATGGGGCTTCCGTCATGACGTGTCGCTTATCCCGGCATTGCAAATTGTTTCAGATATGAATGAGTGTGAGGAAGATATTTCATCTGCAACAATTAGCCAACGTCCAGACACACTAGGGTGGGCTCTCGTATTTACGACGCAGTTGGCGGGAGTGGCTCCAGAATATGCCGGGCGGCACTTTCGCCAGTGCCCAAGGCCGCCGCAATCTCATGCACCAGATTCCCCCGGCTTGATGTTTCCAACCACCGGCGATGAGGCAGGAACGCGCTCGTAAGGAGCAGAGATGCGACAATATCGGGCCGGTAATCCACTTCGCGATCAAACTCATACACCGCCGCAACATAGTCCGCGATAATCGATTTTCGCTCCCGATCATACTCAGACCAGGCAAAAGCCAGATCTTTATCCCTGTAAAGAGCACTCCATAAACCCAGGTCAGAGTTGGTCCGATTCTTCAAAGCCTTGGCGACCGCCAGCGCCTCCTGACGCACAAAGTCAAACACACTTACTGTTTCCCGGGCGTCAAACGCGCGACTTCGGAAAGAGTCGATACTCAAAGCCGCCAAACTCAATGCTATATCACTCTTCGCTTTGAAATGCATGAACAGGGTCGTGACATGAACATCTGCTGCATCAGCAATATTCTGCATCGTGGTCGCCCCATAGCCGGCCTCGCTGAACTGCTTCGCGGCGACATCAAGAATTTTTGCCTTGGTACGCTTGCGGCGTTCTGTTCGCCGCGGATATTTGATCTCCGCAACGCGCTGATCCCCCACGCCCCCGGCAGGTTTTGTTGCTTTAGTTTTGGGGCGTTTTACCATTTCAATTCTCTCCGCCTGGGAACAATGAATCCAGTTTCGTAGGACAAGGAAAAATTACGACGCGGGACGAACCGGATCAAACATACCGGACGAATCCCACACATATATCCCCGCAATGCCTTGTTTGTCTTGATATCTGGCAGTCATGCCGTCTCCTTGCGTTCTCCATACCCATTCGCCTGCTGGTGGGCGAGTTCATCCAAAGCCGATTGATGGCCGTCACGAGAGACAGGGTAGAAGCTCATGCAGACCAATGCCGCGCTTGTGAAGCCCAATGTGGCAACTGCAAAAACAATAGCGAGATTATCGATAGTAGACGCGTCAACGGCGCCAGGTTTTGCATCTTGCGGAAAGGCGACAAAGGTAAGGATCAGGCCAGACATCAATATGCCCATGCCGGATACGGTCTTGCTGACAAAGGCTGTTGCAGAGAAAATGAGGCCTTCGGACTTACGCCCTGTTGATAGCAGTATCTGTTCAGTTACATCGGCCACCATCGAAACGGTCAGAATGGCGGCTGCCACGACCGCCATGGCGACGATCATGGAAAAGCAAAATAACAGCGGCACGAGCGCTGGATGACCGTTGGCTGGAAACAGCCCGATCAACCTCAAGGCCACTGGCGTTACAATCGCGACAAGTGTGAGCGCATAGAGAGACAAGGTCGTCCATTTCTTCCCAAACAATTTTGAGAGCGGAAGAACGATTATGAAAGCTAGCACAACACCGAGCAGACCACTGGCTGTCAGGAATGCAATCTTGTTGGCCGACAACTCCCAGAAATAGGTTTGCATGTATATCGTCAGCGCTGCGTTCAGGCCGCCGGCCATCGACCCAAAAATACTGCCGATCAATATCGGTGCGTTTACTCTGTGGAACAATGTTCCTGCCATCTCTTTCGCCGTCTTGATAAGGCTTTGTGGCTCGGGCACAGGCAAGGACGGGAGTGAGGCTATACGGTTATGTGTTCCGATACTGGATACGAAAATGGCAACACCCATAAGGGGAGCTGCAATCCAAGCGTACTTAATGTAGCCGGCTGGATCGAGTATCCCTCCCGGAGCCGTAGGCTCATCGGCAAAGATCACACTGAAGATGAAAATCGCCATCAGGATGCCACCGACGACGCCGAAGAAAAAGCGAAACGCGACGAGTTCCGTGCGCTCGTCATAATCCTGAGTGAACTCGGCCAGCAGGGCAGTCGATGGAATTTCATAAACGCCAATGGCAATGCGCGTAGCACTCGCGATCAACAAGAGGTACCCGAACAGGACCGGGTCGGAGACCCCGGATGGTGGCAACCAGAGCAGCAAATAGAAAATACTCACGGGAATAACGGATGCATACATGAAGGGATGCCGCCGTCCCCATTTGCTCCTGAGGCTGTCCGACCATTGACCCACGATCGGGTCGAGCACGGCATCCGCAACCATGGCAATCATGATCGCAGAGCCAACCCAGGCCGCCGGCAGGCCTATGACCTGATTGTAGTAGATCATCAGGAGGGCATTGAAGCCGTTGTCCTTGATACCAAACGCAATCGTCCCAATCCCGTAGACGAACTTTGTCGTCCACGGGACCTTCGCTTTACTAACGGTCAGAGCCTGCTCCATGCCGCGTACTAGAAATGCAGCTGCAGCTGCACGCCTATCGTGCGCGGTGCCGTCAGGTAGTAGGTTTGCGTCACACCTGCCGGCAGCAGGCTCACAGCACCTGTGGCCCCATCAAAGCCCTGCTCGTCAGCCAGGTTCTTCACATAGCCCACGACACGGTACTTGTCCTCCGGACTGGTCCACACGGCAATGAGATCGACTTGCTCATAGGAAGGGGTCTGAGTGTAGGACCGGTTGAATATCCCGTGATACGTCTCATCAAGCCATGAGAAGTTGGCTGACACTGTCAGATCGCCATACACATCCAGCGGAACATCGTAACTGGCATTCAGCCCGAATTTGTTGGGCACTGTGCGCGGCAGCATTTGTCCTTCAAGGCTTTGAGGCTGGTTCCCGCTCAAATCGGCTGCACCGACTGGCTTGGCACCTGGCTGCAGGGCGAGTGGATCCGCCACATCGACAAAACAACACGCATCACGGACTTCAGAGTCATTATAAGCGTAGCTGAACAGGAAACGCAGGTCATCTGCCGGCGTCCATTGCGCCTCAAGCTCAAGACCCTGAGCGCGCGATTCCTCGATATTGAAGAAGCGCGTAAGCCTGATTCCATTTTCCTGAACGTCGAGTGGCACCTGCAGCCCATCATAGGAATAGAAATAGGCCGTTGCGTTCAGCTGAAGCGTATCGCCGAAGCCCTTCTTCACACCGACCTCATAGGCATCCAGCAGTTCCTCATCGGTCTGTGGATATTGGCTAATCCCACCAGCATTGAATCCACCCGATTTGTAGCCGCGACTGTAACGGAAGAAGTAATTCGTATCGTCCGTTGGCCGCCACTGAACGCCGGCAACGCCGGACAGTGAATTCCACGAATTGTCGAGCTGACGTCTCGCCAATCCCGTTACAGGGTCAATTGTCACATCGCTGGCAACCCCTTGCGCCGACGCGTACGAAACGCTTGCTGCCGTCAGATCAAGTGCAGGCGTAAATGATCCGGAACCTCCCAATGAGAAACCGGGGACCACGCCATAGCCAATGACCCGCAGCATCTCAGAGCCCGACTTGTCATCCATGGAATAACGCAGCCCTCCCGTCAGTGTGACAGTGTCAGTGACGTCATAATCCACCTGGCCAAAAAGCGCGTAGGATTCCGTTTTCAGCTCGGAAAGGGCCGTAACATAATCGCCGTCCGGATTTGCAGCTGCAGCCAGCGGTGCCAGAATCTGCGGCTGGGCATTGTTTCCAAAATGCGACTCCTGATGAAAGTCCTCTTCATACGCATAAGCGCCGACAATCCACCAGACATCTCCTTCGCCTGTTGATTGAGCCGTCACTTCGTGGCTCCAGAAAGACCGGTCTTCAATGTAACCGAAAGTGCGCGAAGGATAGATGGTTGCCGCACTACAAACCGGACCAATATTCTCAATCAGCCACTGACAGTTCGGCCCACCGGTAAGGACCTCGCCGGCTGCTATGTTCGCTGGGTCGAGGGGATAAGTGTATGAAGTCACGCTGGTGCCATCATCGTCACGCATCGAGTCGTAATTATAGGTCCGATATCCGCCCATGTATTTAATGTCGATCGTCGGGAGACTCCAGGTCGCAATGGTCGCCAGACCGTAAGCGTCACTCATCTCGGAACGCGTGGGTGTATCCACGCTGAACTTGCGAATATCAGAAGCGCCGGGATTGCTGGTGGCGGCCCCTTCCTGCGTATATCCCGGCGTCAGGTAGCCGAAAGCAGCCCCCGGCGTGAGGTATCCTGACGGGAACGGGAACATGTCATAAGGGCTCGCAAGGTTGGTTGTACGGTTGCGAAACGTCGCGTCGGTTGTATCAGCTTTGAACCAGACTGAGAGCGTATCGGTTACATCCGCATCAAGTTGCAACTCCAGATACGAGCTTTCATTTGCTCCTGCCTCGCTCGGTCCACCGGCAACATTGTCGAAATAGCCTTCATCCTGATTACGGTAGGATCCGCCCAGCTTTGCCCGTACGCGCTGGCTCAAAGCGCCGGATATGCTGGCCTCAACCGCCTTTGTATCGAAGTTGCCGACCGTAAATCTCGCATCCGCAGAGAACTCATCCGTCGGCCTCTTCGAAATGACATTGATAGCGCCCCCGATCGAGTTGCGACCGTATAGTGTCCCCTGAGGGCCGCGCAGCACCTCCACGCGCTCGACAAAGAAATCACTTCTCGACACGGCGGATGTCGAAGAATCATAAATCCCGTCCGAATAGGTCGCAATGCCAGGATCCGAACCATTGGTGTTTGTCTGGCGTCCTACGCCTCGAATGAAGACGCGGTCGTCGCCTGCAGAGAACGCCAGGCTAGGCGTGAACCGGGCAAAATCCGACAGAGTTTCAAGCGCGAGTTCCTGGCGGATATCCGCAGTATAGGCCGTCACCGAGACCGGGACATCATTCAGGTCCTGTTCGCGCTTGACGGCTGTAACTGTCACCTGGTCGAGCTTCTTGACCTGGTCTGGCTCATTCTGCTCCTGGGCACTGGCCTGACCACTCGCCACAATGGCGATGGTGCTGGCAGCAGCCAATATAGCTATCTGTTTCATTGTTATGTTTCCTCCCAGTAGTCCATTTTCACCCCGAGTCTCTGCCCAGGCATATGGTGAGAGTATATTTGATTAATCTATTTGAATAGAGTTATTATTAAACGCACCCAAGAGCCTTCGGAACGAAGGTGAACTCGTCCCTTTCTCACCGGGCTACCGCCATCGAATGGCTGAGAGCTATGCCTTCAAGAGAAACGATGCCATGATCTGGCTATTGTGGGTGAATGCTCCACAATCTCAGCGCCCGACTAACAATGATGTCTATTCGGCAGGGATGGGCGCATTATTCGTCGCCTGGCTTTCCGACTCCAGTTTGCGGGCGACATCCCCCGGAGAGCCAGACCCCCGAGCGATCAGCGCGTAAGCCGTCGGCACGAACAACACCGTCACCAGAGCCGCTGCTATGACTCCGAACAGGATCAGGATGCCAATCGCAGATCGCGTTTCTGCGCCAGCCCCGCTCGACAGGATCAGCGGAAGCGCCCCGGCTGCTGTGGTCAAACTCGTCATCACGATTGGCCTGAAGCGCGCGAGCGATGCCTCCTTGATGGCCTCGTAAAAGGGTCGGCCTTCGTCGCGCAGCTGGTTCGCGAATTCCACGATCAGGATGCCATTCTTGGCCGCCAAGCCAATCAACATGATCAGACCAATCTGCGTGTAGATATTCAGGGAGTTTCCCGTCAGCCAGATACCAAGCATCCCTCCGGCCAGTGTGGCGGGCACACACAACATGATGATGATTGGGTGACGGTAGCTCTCGAATTGCGCTGCAAGCACGAGGAAGACGATCAGCAGACCCGTGATGAATACGAATATGAGGGACTGGCCAGACGTCTTGAAATCGAGGGATTGCCCCTTGAAGTCCAATGTGGCCTCTTGCGGCAACACTTCGCGGGCCTTGGCCTGCATGGCGTCGAGCACGGTGCCGAGCGAGGCGCCCTCCGCAAGCCCCGCCTCAATGGTGATTGCCCGCACCCGGTTGTACCGGTTCAAGGTCGGGCTATCCGCTATCGGACGAATTGTCACCAGATTGGACAATGGGATCAGCTCGCCTGATCGAGCCGAGCGCACATAGATATTCTGGATATCATTCGGTGTGTTTTGCTCCGATCTCAGGCCTTCGAGGATGACATCATATTCTTCGCCATCATCAATATACGTGGTCACGCGCCGCGAGCCGAGCATGGTCTGAAGTGTCACGCCGATATCGGTCACCGTCACACCCAGATCAGCAGCGCGATCATAGTCCACCTGAATCCGGTATTGCGGCTGGGTCTCCTTGTAGTCCCAGTCGATGTCGACAAGGCCTGGATTGTCCTCTTCGAGCGCCGTGATGAACTGGTCCCGCCATTCCGTCAGCACTTCATAGGAAGGCCCGCCCAGGACAAATTGCACCGGCTTGCCAGTGCCTCCGCCAAGCCCTTGCCGCATGATGGCGAATGCCCGAATGCCCGGCAGGTCGGACAGCTTGCCATTTACCTCAGCTATGATGTCGTTCGCCGGTCGACGCCTGCCCCAGTCATCCAGCACGACAACAACGAACCCCTGATTGAAGGAGGAACTGCCAAAACCGGGCGCCCGCAACAAGAGACGGCTCACCTCACCACTCTCTGTATACGGAATCAATCGGCGCTCGATTTCATCCATATAGCGTTCCATGTATTCATAGGACGCCCCTTCAGGTCCACGAATGCTTACGAAAAACGCCCCACGATCTTCGACCGGGACATATTCCTGCTCAATGGTCTGCGACAGGCCGTAAGCCCCTGCGAACAGGCCGAGCAGAATGAGGCCCACCACAATTGGCCTCCTGATGAGACGATCCAGCATCCAGCCATATCCGGTGCGGAGACGACCGAATCCCCGGTCGATGGCATTGGGCATGGCCGCGAACAGTCCGGTACTCTTCTCCCGCTTCAGGAGTTTGGAGGCCAGCATGGGTGCGAGCGTCAATGCCAGGATACTGGAGAATGCAACGGCAGCGGCCATGGTCAGGGCAAATTCCGTGAACAAGCGCCCGACATCCCCTTGCATGAACGTGATCGGGACAAATACCGCGATCAGCACGAGGGTCGTGGCCACGACCGCAAAGCCAACCTGCCGTGTGCCGCGGAATGCGGCAACGAGCGGCGTCTCACCTTCTTCCTCGATGCGGCGAACAATGTTCTCCAGCACGACAATCGCATCATCCACGACAAGTCCGATTGCGAGAACCAGCGCGAGCAATGTCAGCAAATTGACGGACAATCCCAATGCGTAGAGAACGATGAAGGTCGCGACAATCGAGATAGGCACCGTCACCGCCGGGATAATGGTCGCCCGAACACTGCCCAGGAACATGAATATCACCAAGGTCACCAGTGCCACCGCAATGGCCAGCGTCATGTAGACTTCGCGAATGGAGGCATCGATGAAGACTGAACTGTCGAAACTCCGCGCAATCACCATGCCTTCCGGAAGCGTCTCGTTCAGCCGGTCGGCAAGTTCGCGTGCTCCGGCTGCAACTTCGACCGTATTGGCCGTCGACTGCTTGATGATACCAAGCCCAACCATCGGAACACCATTGCCCCGGAACATGTTGCGGTCTTCCACCGTGCCGCGCTCAACCCGCGCCACGTCTCCCAACCGCACCAAATACCCGTCATCTCCCTCGGCGATCACCAGCGCGGAAAATTCCTCTGGTGTCTTGAAGGTGCGATCAATGCGAACGGTGAACGTACGTTTTTCGGATTCAAGGCTGCCCGCCGGCGCTTCGATGTTCTCGCTGCGCAATGCCCGCTCGATCTCGGCCACTGTGAGGTTACGTGCCGCAAGCGCTCTGCGGTCAATCCAGACACGGAGCGCATAGTCTCGTGAACCGCCCACCCGCACACGCGCAACACCGTCCAGGGCAGAGAACCGATCCACCAGATATCGTTGAGCGTAATCGGACAGTTCAGGCGTCGTCATCGCCTCACTAGCGAGGTTCAGCCAGATAATGACATCATCATTGGAGTCGGCTTTTTCGACTTCTGGCGGGTCAGTATCTTCCGGAAGGTTATCCAGCACACCCGAGATCCGGTCGCGGATATCATTCGCGGCCACATCAATATCCTGGTCGATTCCGAACTCCACGCTTATGCGCGAGCGGCCATCGCTCGAATTGGAATCGATGTAGCGAATGCCTTCAACACCGGCGATGCGATCTTCGATAATTTGGGTAATACGTGTCTCTACGACACTCGCAGATGCCCCCGGATAACTCGTATTGATGGAGACAATCGGCGCATCGATATCCGGATATTCTCTCAAGGGCAGGCGGTCAAAAGAGACCATGCCGAAGATCACGAGAATAAGCGCCAGCACCGACGCAAATACGGGGCGCTTGATCGATGTATCCGACAGCAACATAGCTAGCGGCCCGAAGAAGCAGCAGATCCGGCCGTGCCGCCGCTACCATTCTTGCCACTCACCGCCTTGGGAAGCAGCATTGACTGGTCACGGATTTCCACGGCGGCGCCTTCCCGAACACGAATGATGCCCTCGGTGATGACACTCTCGCCCGCTACTAAACCAGACAGCACCTCGACATGACCCTCTTGGCGAAGCCCGAGCGTCACTTCCTTTCGGCGAGCGACCAGTTGGCCTCCCTCCTCTTCAACCACGAACACAAAGGTGCGAGGCCCAACCGGCTGTATGGCCTCTTCCGGAACCGACAAGGCTTGTCGCGGATCTGCCACCAAGGTGACCTGCACAAACATTCCCGATATCAGAACACGGTCCGGATTGGGCAAGGTTGCACGCACACGAACCGAGCGTGTTACCGGATCGATTGCATTATCAATGGAGGCAACAGTGCCATTGAAGATTTCGCCGGGCAGGTCGTCTGTCCTGGCCTCAATCGCCGTCCCTTTTGCCAAGGTTCGCAGGTAGGTCGATGGCACCAAAAAATCCAGATTCATCTCACTATCATCAATCAGGCGCGCCACGACATCGCCAGGCTGGACATATGACCCCACACTGACCATGCGAAAGCCGAGCACCCCATCGAAGGGAGCGACCAGCACACGATCCCGCTGACGCGACTGTACCGCGCGTAACTGCGCAGCAGCGCTGTCCAGATTACGATTGGCCTGGTCCAGTTCGGACTGGGAAACGGCCTGCTGGTCGGCAAGGCGCGCGAGCCGTTCCTGCTGACGCCGCGCTTCATCGAGCGTCGCTTCAGCTGCCTCAACAAGAGCCGCCTGTTCGCGCTGCGCGAGGGAGAGCAAGGTCTTCCCCTGCTTCACACGGTCCCCGTCGTCGAAATAAATCGCCCGCACGCGGTCGGCCGCATTCAGGGTCAGGTCGACTTGCTCATTGGGTTCGAGCGTACCCAACGCTTCAATTCTCATCGCGAAGCTGCGCTCCTGCACCGGTTCGACAAATACACTCGCCGGACCGCCGCCCTGACCATGGGCGGGCAGCACGGAAAGAACCAAAGCAACCAATACGAAAGGCAAGTTTCTCAATAACATATCTATTCCAACGCGACTGCGGGGGTCATCCCATATTCGTCCGGCATTTCTATTCCACCCAGGGCTCGATACGCTGCAATGGCCCGATTGGATGATTGAAGTCGGCTTTCGGCCAATTGATCTTCCGCCGTCAACAAAGTTCTCTGAGCCTCGAGCACATCCAGATAATCGTCTAGACCTTCTTCGAACCGCAAGCGTGCAAGCTCAATCGCGCGCTGCGCTGATGCCGCCGCTCTTTGCAGATCGTCGCGTCGCTTCAACTCATTCGTGTATTCCGAGAGAGCGGCTTCGACTTCGCTGAGCGCATTCAACACTGTCTGTTCATATTGCGCAATCACCGCCTCGCTGCGAGCATCGGAAGCCTCAATATTCGCCCGCACCCGCCTGAGGTCGGGCCCGGCCCACCTTATGGATGGACCAATTCCAAATCCGAAGCTCGTGAGGTCGCCGATGTCATTGGTATCATCAAAGAGCGCCAGCACGTTCGCGTTTACGGTTATCGTCGGGAACAAATCCGCACGCGCAGCTTCACCGAGTGCCAATTGGCGCGCTATCGCCGCTTCAGCGCCGCGGATATCCGGACGGCGACGGACGAGGTCTTCAACCGATCCCGTCATGATCGCACCGCGATGTTCCGGGATGTCGGCGGCGCCAGCAACCAACTCACTCACGAGGCCGGAGGGCGCATTCGCCGGCTGTGCGGTCAATGCGGCAAGCGCGCTTCTGGAGGACTGGATTGCAGCCTCATAACGAGGAAGCGAGGCCAGGGTTGTGCGATACTGCGCCTCTGCCCGCTCCATATCCAGCCGGGTTGCCCGACCATTCTCGAAGAGCGTCTGCAACAGATCCAATCCCTCGGACTGGGTCTCGGCATTCTTCCGGGCGACCGCAAGACGCCTTTGCGCCCCGCGCAATTGCACATAATTTCGCGCTGTTTCGCTCACAACGATCACCGCGATATCCCGGCGCGCCTGGCGAGCCGCTTCGATATCAAATTCCGCCGCAGCAATTTGGGCTTCAATTCGACCGAAGGCGTCGAATTCCCAACTCGCGCCAAGCTCGCCCTGAACCGAGACATTCACATCCTGGCCCGGCCGCGCAGTTCGCCCAATATCTCCGCCGAGCGAGGTGAAGGCAGAATAGCTCCGGTCAAGTCGAGCGCCCGAGGCGAGTGCTTCAGCAACCCGTATGTTGGCTGCAGCCTGTTCGAGTGACTTGTTTGCGGACAATGACTGCTCGATCAGGGCGTCCAGCGTCGGATCGTCAAATTGTTTCCACCAGTCGACCTTGAGGCTTAGGCCCGCTGTCTCTGACAGATATGCTCCCTCAACCGGCACATCTGGCATCGTCGGACCAGGAGGCGCAGTCGCGCAGCCCGCCAGAACAATGGCAGCAATACATATGGAAGCCGGATAATAGACACATCTCATAGGGGTCGTTTACCCTAGCGGGCCTTAGTATCCAGTTATAATCGACGGTTAAAGTCCTCACATCTTCGTTAGGCCCGATTATCGGGCAGGGTTGAGACACGGGTGTTGTCAGACCTATTTTCGGATCTGCGGGTGGCCAGCTAGGCCATCTGACAAATTTGAACCCGTCTCCGTTTCCGCGGAAGAGTACGTCTCAGACTGCGATCAAATCGCGCGCTGCCCGCGCGGCACCTCAGCCAGAGTTTCTCATTTCCGCCCATCCGCCACGCATTGACCCATAGAGGGCACCTTGCCGTCGAGTACATCCACGACGCATTGGGCGGCGATCATATTGGTCCTTTGGAGTGCCTCATGAGTCGACGCGCCTGAATGGGGCGCGGCGATCACGTTAGGCAGGTCAATCAATGCCTCTGTAACCGGCATCATTGTCGGGTCGGCCTCGCTTTCGAACACGTCGAGCCCGGCGCCAAGGATCCGGCCAGCTTGCAGGGCCGCGAGCAGAGCGCGATCATCCACAAGCCCGCCCCGCGCCGTGTTGATAATCGCCGCGCTGGGTTTCATCCTGGCAAGCGCATCGGCATCAATCATGTGCCGGGTCTCCGGCGTGAGCGGCGCATGAACCGAAATATAATCCGAACGCTCCAGCAGCGTTTCAAAATCCACCTGTTTCAACCCAAACGAATCGATATCCGCGCTGGCCAGGCGGGGGGTGCAGACCAGGATTTCTGCGTCAAAGCCCTGCAACCTCTGGGCAAGACTGCGGCCGATGCGGCCAAAGCCGATGATGCCAACCGTTTTCCGAAAAAGTTCAGTGCCTACCAGAATATTCCATTTTCCGGCATTCATCGCTATCTGCGCCTCCCGATAGCGGCGTCCCAGACTGATCATCATGCCAATCACCTGGTCGGCCACGGAGTCATTGTTTCCCCCTGCAGCGATTGTGACGACCTTGCCGAGCGCCTCAGCCGCCACCGTATCGACCTTTTCATATCCCACGCCGCGCCGGGATATGATCGCAAGATCCGGCAATGCCTCCAGAACCTCGCGGGTGACGCGGGCGTGCCCGACGATCCAGCCGCCTGCCCCGGCAAGCAGCTGGCAAATATCATCCACATCCAGATCCGCCTCCCCCTTGCCTTCGGGCAATGTGGCGATGTCGACCTCGCATCCTTTGGACTCCAGGAGAGCAATCGCTTCCTCGTCGAAGAATTTCTGTGTCACAACAACTTTACGGATTGGAGAGTTCATATTGTCTTTCCAGTCATTGGGGGGCGAGCCACGGATAGGTAGTCAGATAGGCATCCTGAAACGCGGCAATGTCTTCCCGCCACTCCAACGTCATCCCGATCGCATCGAGTCCATTCATCAGCATGCGCCGGCGGCGTTCATCGATATGAAAGGTGATCTCGCCTTGGGGCGCGGAGATATTCTGGCTCTCCAGATCAACGCTGACCCTCTCGCCGGCTTCGGCAAGAGAGGTGAGAAACGCGATTTTGTCAGCGTTCAGTTCTACCGCCAACAGCCCGTTACGGGCGCAATTGTCGAAGAATATTCCAGCAAAGGATTCGGTGAAGATGGCGCGGATACCCAGTTGGAGCAGTCCCCAGACCGCATGTTCGCGCGAAGATCCGCATCCGAAATTCGGCCCCGCCACAAGGAATTCCGACTTGTCCCAGGGAGTGCGGTTCAGCACGAAGTCAGGAAGCGGGCTTCCCTGTTCGTCAAATCGGAGATCATGGAAGACGCCTGCCTCCAATCCTTTCCTGTCTACGCCTTTCAGGAAGACTTTCGGCATGATGACATCAGTGTCGATATTGGCCGCCGGCAGCGCGGCGATATGTGCGGTGCGGCAGATGAAGGGCTCAGTCGGCATCTCCGCCTCCCAGCGTCCGGACATCGCAAAGATGGCCTGTCACAGCGGCTGCGGCGACCATGGCCGGGCTCATGAGATGCGTGCGCGCGCCAGCGCCCTGCCGACCCTCGAAGTTCCTGTTCGTGCTGGAGGCACACCGCTCCCCTGCAGCGGCCACGTCATCATTCATCGCAAGGCACATCGAGCAACCCGACTGACGCCATTCGAACCCAGCTTCTGTAAAGATACGGGCAATGCCTTCCCGTTCGGCCTGCCGACGCACTTCGCTGGACCCCGGCACCACCAGGGCTTTCACGTGGGTCGCAACCGTGCGCCCCTTCAGAATGGTGGCAGCGGCGCGCAGATCCTCAATACGGGCATTCGTGCAAGACCCGATAAATGCACGGTCGATCCGGATATCGGCCAGAGGAAGACCGGGTGCGAGGCCCATATAGTCTATCGCCTTGCGATAGTCGCGCTGACGCACAGGGTCGACCTCTCTCTCTGGGTCCGGAATTGTATCCGTGATGGGGCCGGCCTGATCCGGGCTTGTGCCCCAGGTGACCATCGGAGCAATCTCGCGGGCTTCCAACTGGACGGTCTTGTCAAAGCTGGCGCCAGGATCCGACTTCAAGCTCATCCAGTGTTTTAGCGCCGCAGACAGCCCGCCCCCCTTCGGCGCACGGGGCTTGTCCGAAAGATAAGCAAAGACAGTTTCATCCGGTGCAATCACAGCGCCGCGTGCGCCGCATTCAACAGCCATGTTGCAGACGGTCATGCGGCCTTCCATCGACATCGCCTCTATGGTGGAACCGGCGAACTCGATGGCAAACCCGTTGGCGCCGGACGCACCGATCTTACTGATCACCGCCATGATGAGGTCCTTGGCTGTCACCCCCAGCGGCAGCCCCCCTGTCACCTCGATCTTCATGTTCCTCAGCCGCCGGTAGACCAATGTCTGGGTCGCCAGCATGTGCTCAATATCCGAGGTGCCGATACCAAAGCCGAGCGCACCAAAAGCACCGTAAGTGGTTGTGTGACTGTCCCCTGCAGCAATCACCATGCCCGGCAGGACAAGGCCCAATTCCGGCATGACCACATGCTCGATGCCCTGCTGGCGGTGGAACAGATCAAACAGCTCAATGCCGAACTCCGCACAATTGCGAGCGAAGTAGGACATCTGAATGTCACGGCTCGCAGCATTGCGGTCTTCCGCACGTCCGGGCTCCGTCGAGTTTACGTGGTCGACCACGGCAAGAGCCGCTTCAGGGCGAGCAACCGGACGCCCGGCTTCGCGGAGGCCCGTGAAAGCCTGCGGACTGGTATATTCGTTCAGCACCGTCCGATCGACATAGAGCAACACCTCTCGGGCTTCATCGTCCAGCGACCGCACCGTGTGCGCATCCACCAGCTTGTCATAGAGCGTCCTGGGAGCGGATTCGACACATACTGCCATCGTCTATTCTGAAGCCTGCGCCGCCCGGCGTCTGGTCCTGATGGTGTCGACGATCTTTTCATGAAGGTCGCGCGTGATCCGATACTGAGAGAAGAAATAGAGCGTGATCAAGATCATCAGCGATGCGAGCGGCGCATAGACGAGGCCAAGCTGCCAGATTGTTTCAGTCGGCACGGACCCGTATTCCGCCTTTTCCGGGAAATGGATCAGATCAAGCGCGACACCGCCGATCATGATACCAATGGCGCCCGCAGCCTTTCCGGAGAAAGATCGGGCCGCGAAAAGGGAGCCTTCGCGACGACGATCGGTAATTTCCTCATATTCATCCGCGATATCGGCGAACATGGAATTCAGCGTCGAAATGATGATGAGGCCGACCACGCCAACAACGAAATAGTTGAAGGCGACAAAATACGGAATCAGGGGCGAATCATTGTCCGGGAAGATACCCGGGAAAAAGAGGCGTCCACAAATGAACATGTTAAAATTGATAAACGGAATTCCCGTGACGCAGATGAGCAAATACTTCTTGTCGAAGACCCTTGTAAGCCAACGCATCATGGGAAACGCCAGAATTGCTCCGGCGAGGCTGGCGAGAGACATCTTGCTGATCAATTCGGTCGGCAGGCCCCAGAAGTGAACCGCGATATAGGCGTTCAGGCTACGCTCGATATTCACATACAGCAGGTAGAAGAAGAGGCCGAGGACAATCGCGCGGAAAGATGGGCTACGGAACAGGCTGGCGAATTCCTTGAAAAAGCCGAACAAGCCACTCGCGCCGGGCGCAGAGCTTTTTCGCAGAAAGGGAATCTCGCTCCACGTTCCGACCACACAGACAACCATTGCGACAAACATCCCGAGCCCGCAGAACATACCGAGATAGAAGTATCCTTCCGGATTCAGGATGCCCGGGTTGAATTGCTCCGTGGTCGGGAAGAACAGCTCATAGGCGGTGAAGGTGATCAAAGCGCCAGAGGCGATCCGGAAGAGCGTACTGATGGTGAACAGGGTCGTACGCTGCTCATAATCATGAGCCATTTCTGCCCCGAGCGCGAGATGAGGAATATCATAGAATGTAATGCTGATCCGGGCGAAAACGGCAAAGCAGACGAGCCAGCTGAAAAGCTGTATCTGTGACAAGTCGGTCGGCGGATTGAACAGAAGAAAGAACGAAATCGCCAAGGGGATTGCCGACGCAGCAATCAAGGGGTGGCGTCGGCCCCATCTGGTCTGAAAGCGGTCTGAAAACTGGCCGACGAGTGGGTCTGAGATCGCATCCGAAAGCACGGATATGGCCAGGGCAAGACCTGCAAGCGAACCGGAAAGCCCGAGAACCTGCTGATAGAAGAACAAAAGGAACGCCCCATAGGCCGTACTCTTGATCCCTTCAGCGATATTTCCAAAACCGAACGACAGCATCGTCGGCATAGACAGGCGACGGACTTCAGACATTCCGACCCCTCCGACACACCACAGGCCGCCGGCGAGCGATAGGCGTCGCGCAGGGATGGGTCTGGAAATAGCGAGCCGCCGACTTTGGCGCATACTCGACGGCGCACAGCGCACGACGCTGAACTAATAATGATATCACGAGCGAAACCTTGTTCCTTCCCCAGCGGCTGGGCCGCATTTCTTTTTCTTATGGAACCTAGCTTAGGCGAGTTGACGGGGCGCCCATTGTCAAAATTCTTACAAAAGATGAGATTTCACTCGATATAGTCCGACTGGAACTCTTGCGATTGGGCCAGATTGCTCAACTGCAACATATCCCGCACCGCCCACGTCCCTTGCGTCTTTGAAATAACTTCCCGGCGCTTCAGAGCCGTGATCTCTTTCTGCACGGTCTGACGGGTCAGACCGAGAAAGCTCGATACTTCCGATATGGTAATCGGCACATCAATTTCCCGGTAGCGCCCGAGCTGAGGCGCTTCGCTGATTTCAGCCAGATTGTGCAGGACCAGGGCAACCCTCTGGGCCACCGTAGTCTGGTTCTGGGTCTCCCGGTAGGCAATCATCGAGCTCAACCCCCGGGCGAACTTTCGGCATAGCGCCTCAGGAATCGAGGTGTACTGACTATAGAGTTCGTCAAAGTCCGCCTGCTTCAGGAAGCCGACGCGTGTGGGGCTCGCAGCAATAGTCGTATGGTGATGCGGCCGGCGCGCAATCAGGGTCGATTCCCCAAAACAATTGCCACGAATATAGATGATGATCAGGGAATGCTCGCCATCGGGATTGTATGCCAGCATTTTGATATGGCCGGATTGAACCTGGTACATTCCCTCGGATGGCTGACCCGACTCGCCCACAAGCTCGCCTGGTTCCAGGTCCCGATAGACGAATCTTTCCTTGATCGCCGCTTGCGCGGCAGCCGGCAGCTCGTCGATCCAGTTCAAGTGACCGGCAATGCGCATTTCATCCTCCGAAATACAGCCTGTATCCAACTTTGGTGTCTTGGCAACTCCCAACACTGCTTTGGGCGCTCACGGGATTTTTTCGGCAAATTGTAAAATTCTTGCCACCGGATTTTACCGGGACCCTCCCTAGGATCAGATACCGGCAGATGACTTGCCGAGTATAAAAATTCCGTACTTGGGAGGAGTACAATATGAAATCTCTTACGATCCGTCTCGCGGCGGGCGCCGGTACGCTTGCCGTACTGTCGAGCCTGCTGCCAATCGCTCACGCGCAGGAAACTGCGGAAGAAAACAAACTGGTCATCGGCACCGTGACAGTCACCGCCCAAAGACGAGAAGAAACACTGCAATCGGTCCCCGTGACCGTAACGGCGTTCTCGGGCGCGGAGATCGAACTGAAGGGGATCGACAATGTCCAGTCACTGATTGCGGCGACCCCTGGCATCTCGATGGACGCCTTTCCGAAGACCGCCCCACGCCCCTTTATCCGCGGCATCGGTAGCGGCAACCAGTCCGGTGGCGCAGACCCATCATCCGTTGCATTTGTGGATGGGGTTTATCTTGGCCGTGGCCCCATGTTGTCCGTGGACATATTCGATGTTGAACGCGTGGAAGTCCTCAAAGGGCCACAGGGAACGCTCTGGGGCAAGAACGTGGTGGGGGGCGCAGTCCACTACATCACGCAAAAACCTGTTGATGAATTTCAGGCGAAGGCTCAGATGACCATCGCCGATTATGGCCAGAAGGATGCTCGGCTGGTCCTGAATACGCCTCTCAGCGACGCGCTCAGTACACGCCTGTCTCTAAGCTCGATCAAGAATGATGGGTTCCGCACCAATCTTAACGATGGCGGCCCTCTGGACGATGACGAGCGCATCTCTGGCAGGTTCCACGCGCTTTATGATTTGTCCGACCAATCCTCTCTCCTGTTTTCGATTGATGGCACGAAAGACGAGGCGGCTGGCCCTGCGCGGTTCAATCTGGGTCCAAATGACTATGAAGACCTGGATGACCCGGACACAGCCACCCCGGATTCCCCCGGTTTCCTGAGCCGTGAAACCTGGGGCACAAAGCTGGAATACACTTCGACGGCACTCAATTGGGCCGAAGTAACGGCCTACGTGTCCTATCGCAGTCTGGAGAATTCCACCCAGGAAGATTTTGACGGCACCACGCCCGCAGGGAATGCCGCCGCCGGCTTCCCCCTGCCTGGTATCAATGTCGTAATGGTGGAGGGCGCAGAGTCGGTCTCTGCCGAAGCCAGACTCGCGACAACTTTTGACGGACCGTTCAATTTCGTGGTGGGCGGATTCGCCCTGCAGGACACGATCGATCGCGAACGGGAATCCATAATTGCCACGCAAGAATCGAGCACGAACCGATACATCGCGCGCAACGTGACCGACAGCATCGGGCTCTTCGTGGATGGCCGGTATCAGGTGTCTGATCAATGGGGTGTCTTTGGCGGCATCCGCCTGACGGACGAGCAAAAGGAATACTCGATCCGTCATCAGGTAGGAGATCGCGACACTCCAACAGTCGATTTTACGACCTTTGGCGATCCGGGCATCGCCGACGAACAGCAATGGACCTGGCGCGCTGGAACGGACTACCAGTTCACGCCGAATGTCTTCCTGTTCGGAACGGTTTCAACCGGCTTCAAGTCCGGTGCGTTCGAGGAGCAGCCGGGTGAGGATACAGCCCGCCTGGCCACTGACCCCGAGACGGTGATCAACTACGAAGTTGGCGCCAAGACGGACTTCTGGGGCGGGCGGGGACGCGCCAATGTCTCTCTGTTCCATACGGAATATTCGGATCTTCAGACAATTCAGGCCGTGGAGGACGCATCTCTGGATGTCGGCTTGACCACCATTGTCACCGACACCGGGGATGCCACCATCGAGGGTATCGAGACCGAGTTCCAATGGCTCGCCACCGACAATCTCCGGTTCGGGCTGCTCTACACATATCTCGACGCCACATTCGAACACTTCGTTGAAACGGATGAGATTCTTGCCGACGGCACCCGCGTTTTGTCAGACCTTTCAGGTAACATGCTGAGCCGGACACCCAAGAATGCCGCCTCTCTTTCCGGCATATACCGGACCGACGTCTATGATTGGGGCGCCCTCTCGATGGGTGTGGAGGTGAACTACCAAAGTAAAATTTACGACGACAATTCCAATAATGAAATTGAGTCTCGTGAACCCCGCACCCTTCTGGATGCCCACATCACCTACGAACCCACGGAAAACGTCAAACTGAAACTGTGGGGCAGAAATCTCACCGATGAAGTCTATCGCGCACATCAGGCCGAAGTAGCAGGCGGACTGTTTGTTCAATACGGCGCACCGAGACAGATCGGACTGACTGCAACATTGGAATTTTAAACCTTCCTCCCAGGGGTGCCTGCCGAATTGCGCCCCTTCACAACTAAGACGGGGCCGGACGTATCTGGCACGACGTGGCGCGATACCGACCCGGCCCCGCTCTTTTTCCCGGAGGAACTAGCAATTTGAGGACGCGCTGGAGCTAAAATGGAAATGACCTATCAAAGACTGGACGACGAAGTCGTCATCATCGTGCCGACAGGCATGTTGGGCGCCGGCATATCGCCTGAACACGTACGCCGGGGCATCGAACAGGGCGCGGCGGCGATTGCGGTCGACTCCGGCTCGACCGACAGTGGACCATCCTATCTGGCGCGCGGTGTCTCCAAGATGAACCGCGAATCCGTCAAGAGCGACCTTATGGTCATCATGGCCGAGGCGTATTCCGCCGGTATCCCTGTCCTCGTCGGGACCTGTGCGACCAGCGGCACCGACCAAGGCGTCAACTGGACCCGGGATATCGCGATCGAAGTGGCCGAGGAGCTGAACATCCAGCCGAAGATTGCCTGCCTTTACAGCGAGCAGGACAAGGACACGCTCAAGCAGAAAAACAAGGACGGAAAAATCACACCTCTTGCTCCAAAGGGTGAGCTCGAAGATGACGTCATCGACTCCTGCGACCATATCGTCGCGCTGATGGGCCCGGAACCGTACATTGAAGCTGTTAAGGCGGGAGCCGATGTCGTCCTCGGAGGACGCACGACGGACACGGCCGTTCTGTCTGCCGTTGCTCTCATGAACGGCGCTGGTGCCGGACAGTCCTGGCATGCAGCAAAGATTGCTGAATGCGGCGGGCAATGTACCGTCCACATCCGCAAAGGCGGCGTCCTCATGCGCGTTGGCAAGGAAGCATTCGATATCGAACCGCTCGATCTCGAAAACCAGACTTCACCGGAAACCGTGTCGGCCCACATGCTGTATGAATCCACCGATCCCCTGAGGCTTACCGAACCAGGCGGCATTCTGGATGTCACAGATGCAATCTATGTTCAGGCGGATGACAGGATCACGCGGGTCACTGGTTCTGTCTGGAACCCCCAGCCCTATACGATGAAGCTCGAAGGTGCCCGTAGCGGTCCGTACCAGACGATCATGATCGTCGGCATCGAAGACCCCCACGTACTGGCCAATCTGGATGCCTTTCATGACCAGATGCAAGACCTGCTAACCCAGCGAATTGCCAGCGGTTTCGCGGAGGAGACAAGTGACTTCGACGTCTCCTTACGCATCTATGGCTGGAATGGCACGTCGGGTCAGCCCGTACCGGCCGGCACGCCTCCGCCAAGGGATGTGGGGGTCATGTTCGTTGTAACCGCACCGACCCAGGACCTCGCCAACCGTATGGCCAAGTCGTGCAATCCTCTCTTCTTTCACATGCCGATGCCCGGACATATCGAACTGCCCAGCTATGCCTTTCCTTTCACGCCAGCAGATATCCCGCGCGGTCAGGTCTACGAATTCGTCCTCAACCATGTCGTGCACGTACAGGATGGACTTGAACTCGTGCGCACCGGCTGGGTGGACATGAAAAAAGCAGACAACATGGAGCGTACACATGCCTAAGGTCAAAGACATCTGCCGACATGTGCGGACCAAGAATGCAGGCCCGTTCTGGGTAACCGTCGACTTCTTCTACAAGGATTTCGACACGTACAAAGAATACAAGGATTCCGAAGATCTTGGGCCCGGTCTTTTCGCCCGGCTCTTTGGCACCGACCCGACGAGCATCAAGCGCATTCCGGTCGATAGCCTGCACATGGTCAAGGTTTCCTATGTGCGCCCGAACGCGCAGGCATGGAAAGGTGAACGGGATATGCATTCCGGACAATCATTCGTCCGCCTGCTCGATATTGATGTCCGCCCGTCCACTTCAGGGAGCGCAGTCTGATGGAGGCCGTTAGCCAATCACCCGACGCACCCACCCGCACCGAGGCCGAGATTCGTACCGATCTGGCCGCAGCTTACCGACTTGTGGCCTTGTTCGGATGGGACGATTTGGTATTCACTCACATCTCGGCGCGCATTCCGGGTCCGGAGCATCACTTTCTGATCAATCCTTATGGCCACCTCTTCCACGAGATCACCGCCTCGTCGCTGGTGAAGATCGACCTGGATGGGAATGTTATCGAACCCACCTCTCATATGGTAAATGCGGCAGGGTTCACCATTCACTCGGCTGTGCATGCTGCCCGGGAGGACGTCGAATGTGTCATCCACCTCCATACCGTTGCCGGAACAGCCGTCTCCTGTCTGGAGACCGGCCTCGCACCGATCCATCAATCCGCCATGCTGCTGAATAGCCAGCTTGCTTATCATGACTATGAGGGAGTAGCGCTAAATCATGATGAACGCCCGCGCCTGGTGGCTGATCTCGGCGAGAGCAATATCATGATCCTGCGCAATCACGGCACACTGACCACGGGTCGCTCCGTGGCGGAGGCCTTCACCTATATGTACTTCCTGGAGCGCTCCTGCGCCATCCAGGTGGCCGCGCAGTCCTGCGGCAAGGTGAGGCATCCTCCAAAGGAAGCTCAGAGCGTGGTTGATGAACAGAGCAAGTCGCTGGGTGGCGTTGCGGCCGAGCGGCTCGTCTGGCCTGCCCTGCTGCGCCTTGCCGACGAACGCAGCCCGGGATTCCGCAACTGATACGAGCTTAAGTCAGCTCTCCCCGGGCCGCCGAATACCAGCCTCTACCAATAGATTGAGCACACAGTGCGCAGGGATGCGCGCCCCTGATAATTCACGTCCGCAGATGGAGTACGATTTGTCCCTCGCCGAAGATCTTGTTGACTACGCCCTCTCCCTGAAATTCGAGGATCTGGGAGAGCCTGTCATCCATACCGCACGCCAGCGTATGGTCGACTCCATCGGCTGCGCACTTGGCGCGCTGCATGCTCCTCCGGTCAACAGCATACGCGCCTACACCCAAACCCTACCTGATGGGCCATCCACAATCCTCTTTAGCCGGAAGAAGGTTACACCGGAAGCGGCAGCTTTTCTCAATGCCACCATGGTGCGCTTCCTCGACTTCAATGATGGTTATTTCGGACTGGAGCCGGGTCATTCGAGTGACAATATTCCCGCGTGCCTCGCTGTCGCTCAGGCTGAGGGCCTCAGTGGTCAGGATCTCGTCCTGGCGATGGTCATTGCCTACGAGGTACAGATGCAGCTGCAAGACGCAGCCTGCTTGTTCCGACGCGGCTGGGACCATGTGAACTATGTCACCATCTCGGCATCATTGGCTGTCGGACGCCTTCTGTGCCTTTCAAGCAGCGAAATGGTTCACGCCCTCAGCATGGCGCTGAACGGGCATATAGCTATGCGGCAAGTCCGCTCGGGGGAGCTCTCCGGATGGAAGGGCGCCTCTGCTGCAAATGCCACGCGCAGCGCCATCTTCTGCGCCTATCTCGCCCGGCACGGCATGACGGGTCCAAGCGAAATCTTTGAAGGCGAGATGGGCTTCTTCAATCAGGTCAGCGGACCGATTGGGCTGGACTTCGACATGTTCGGAAATTCGCAGAACCAGGATTTCCGGATTCAGCATGCACGTACGAAGCTCTATCCCACGAATGGAGAGATGCAGACGGCCGTCATGTGCGCCATTGGGCTACGCGAGGAAATCGGCGACCTTGGCAATATCAAAACCATCAAGGTGGCGACCACGGATGTTGGCTACAAGTTTCTCGCCAAGGATCCCGCAAAGTGGCGGCCCGAGACGCGGGAAACCGCGGATCACAGCCTGCCCTACACAGTGGCCCGCGCTCTGGTCGATGGCCAGATCACCCGTGCGACCTATGACGCGGCCGACTTCGGGGATCCTCAAATCATAGAAGTTATCGACAAGATCACGGTCCACGAGGACCCTGTCCTCGCAGCTCAGATGCCATCGCTCGCCAATCGCGTGACCATCACCCTCAAGGACGGTCGGATACTGGAGAAAGAAGCCGGCACCCGGACATCTCCCCGGATTGGAATTTCCGATGGCGACCTTGAGGTCAAGTTCCGCGACTTCGCGAACATCCACCTGGACACCCAAGACATCCAGACTGCACTTGAACACATGTGGACAATCGAGACGGCAACCAGTTTCGATCCCTTGTTCAGGGCTCTCGACCTTACTTGAAAAGGCAGGGCCAGACGCCAGCTTGGATGATTCTGAGTGGGGTTTTGATGTAGCGGAACGGTGAATCCCTTATTTTCAGAGGCTATGCGCCCTGCTCTACAGCCTCAAGGTCGGCTCCTTTGACTATGCCGGCAGGGTTGCGTGATCCCGCCTCACAGGGTCACGTATGATTGACAGATGCCAAACGGGCTCGTTGCAGCTCAGCGCATCATTCCCATGCGGTCACCGAGGGCACCAATACATGACGCTTCAAATCAAATTCCTGGGCGGCGTAGGCACGGTCACCGGGTCAAAATACCTGGTTGATACAGGTGAGGCCCGTATCCTTGTCGATTGCGGCCTGTTCCAGGGCTACAAGCAACTTCGCTTGCGGAACTGGAAACCGCTTCCGGTTGACCCTGCCTCCATTGATGCCGTGGTCCTGACGCACGCGCATATCGATCATTCCGGCCATCTCCCAATGCTGGTGAAGCAGGGATTCAAAGGCCCGATACATAGTACCGAAGCGACATTCGATCTCTGTCAAATCCTGTTGCCGGACAGCGCCTACCTGCAGGAACGCGAAGCCGAGCGGGCCAATCGGTATGGTTATTCAAAGCACAAGCCTGCTTTGCCGATGTACACCCAACGAGATGCCAGGAAATCCCTCGAACACTTTCGCACATCGACTTTTGACAAGAAAGTTGATGTCGCCAAGGGCGTAAGCGCAACCTTCCGCAAGGCTGGTCACATCCTGGGCGCCGCCATCATCGAACTTGAAACGCCAGCTGCCAAGATCGTGTTTTCCGGAGACCTTGGCCGCCCCATGGATCCGCTCATGTTCACCCCCGCCACAATATCACAGGCCGACTACCTTCTCGTCGAGTCGACCTATGGGAACCGGCAGCATGGGGAGCGCGACGCAGAGGATGCCCTGGAGGACATCATCAACCGCACGTCCAAGCGCGGCGGAACAGTCCTTATTCCGTCATTCGCCGTCGGACGCGCGCAGGCCCTGCTCTATTATATTCATGAGCTTAAGGCAGCGAATCGCATACCGGACCTGCCCGTATATCTCGACAGTCCGATGGCAATTGATGCGACCGAAATCTTTTGCAAGCACCCCGAATGCCACAGGCTGAGCAAGGATCAGGCGAAGCGGGCCTGCCATGTCGCAACCTATGTCCACGAAGGCGAAGACTCCAAGGCACTCGATTATGACCCGATGCCCAAGATCATCATCGCCGCAAGCGGTATGGCGACAGGGGGCCGCGTGCTTCATCACCTGAAATTCTTTGCACCCGATGCCCGGAACACGATCCTGTTCGCAGGCTTTCAGGCGGGTGGCACACGGGGTGCGGCCATGGTCGCCGGCATTGATCGGATCAAGATCCACGGCGAGTATCATGACGTCCGCGCAGAAATTGCAAACCTGCACATGCTCTCCGCCCATGCCGACGCGGATGAAATCATGGACTGGCTGGCCGGGTTTGAAACGCCGCCGAAGCAGACTTTCATCGTCCACGGCGAACCCGACGCCGCCGATGCCCTGCGCCACCGGATCGAGGAAGAGCTGGGCTGGTCAGTTATCGTACCGGAGCATAATGAAACCCAGGATCTCGACTGATGACCGCGAAACCTCCGGGATCGCCCCCCTTGGCGAACGTGCTGAACGCACATCGTCTCGGCCTTGATACCCAGCATGAAGCCATGGCCTTCATTCGGGCAGACAGTCCGGTGTGCCGGTCCGAAGGGTTTTCCGCCCATTCCCGGGTGCAGCTGACCAATGGATCCCGGTCCATTATTGCCACACTGTACCAGACGTCCACAGACCTCGTCTCCGATCAACAGATCGGCCTGTCAGAGGCTGCCTGGCGCCTGCTCGGTCTTACAGAAGGCTGTCAGATTTCCATCAGCCATCCCGCGCCCCTTGAATCGCTCAAAAAGGTCCGGGGCAAGGTGTTTGGCCAACGGCTCGACGAAGCCGGCACGAACGCCATCATCACCGACATCGTTGCGGGGCGCTATTCGGACATCCATCTGTCCTCCTTCGTCACGGCATGCTCGGCATTGCCGCTGGACCTCAACGAAACCATCGCCCTCACGCGCGCGATGGTCGAAACAGGCAGCCATACGAAATGGGATCGCGCGCCCATTGCGGACAAGCACTGTGTCGGTGGCTTGCCGGGCAACCGAACCACACCCATCGTGGTGGCGATCTGCGCCTTCCTCGGCCTGACCATCCCGAAAACATCTTCTCGCGCGATCACGTCTCCCGCCGGCACTGCCGACACGATGGAGGTCATAACCGATGTGGACCTCGATCTTGCGAACATGCGGCGGGTCGTCGACCAGCAAGGCGGCTGCTTTGTTTGGGGGGGCGGCGTCCAGTTCAGCCCGGCCGACGATGCGCTGATCCGGATCGAGCGCGCGCTGAATCTCGATAGCGAGGGAGCGCTTGTCGCCTCCGTCCTGTCAAAGAAGATCGCCGCCGGAGCCACACATGTCGTGATCGACATTCCAGTGGGTCCGACGGCCAAGGTTCGCAGCCAGGCGGCGGCAGCCTCCTTGCAGTCCCTTCTCGAGAAGGTTGCGAATGAATTTGGATTGAAAATCCAATCGATCATTACGGACGGGACCCAGCCGGTCGGGCGCGGCATCGGACCTTCACTCGAGGCCCGCGATGTCCTTGCGGTGCTGCGCAACGAACCAGATGCTCCTGCGGATCTCGCAGACCGCGCCTGCCTGATTGCCGGGGCGCTTCTCGAACTTGTCGGAAAGGCAAGCACGGGAGCGGGCAAGGCCATGGCAATGGACGTGCTTCACAGCGGGGCGGCCTATACGAAATTCGAAGCCATCTGCCGGGCCCAGGGCGGGTTTCGCGAACCCGAGCTCGCAGAACATAGTCGCCCCATCCTCGCGCCTGCCCCCGGCCGGGTAACCTCGATCGACAATCGCCGCCTCGCCCAAGCCGCGAAACTCGCGGGTGGACCGGACGACAAGACCGCCGGGCTTGATCTCCATGTCAGGCTCGGAGACTCCGTGGGGGCAGGCCAGCCCCTATATACACTGTATACGGAAGCACCCGGTGAACTCGCCTATGTGATCGACTATGTCGCGGCCAATCCGGACATCATAGAACTGACAAAACCATGAAACCGCTATTGGTAGCTTTGCAGGATACAGCGCAAATTTCCGGACCGCTTGCCCGCGCCCTTGAGGCCGAAATCGCTGAAATCGACTTGCGCCGTTTTCCGGATGGCGAGACGTATCTGCGCTTCGATACTCCGCTGGAAGGCCGCGAAATCATTCTCCTTGCGGGCCTCGCCTATCCGGATGCAAAACTGCCCGCGCTTGTCTTTGCAGCACAGACCGCCCGCGCGCTTGGCGCCACATCGGTCGGGCTGGTCGCGCCCTACTTGCCCTATATGCGCCAGGATACGATGTTCCAGCCTGGCGAGGCAGTCACATCCGTGCATTTTGCGAAATTGATTTCATCCAGCGTCGATTGGCTCGTGACGATGGACCCTCACTTGCACCGCTGGCACGCTTTGTCGGACATCTATGATATCCCCGCAAAGGTCAGCCATGCCGCAATCGCTATGGCCGCCTGGATCGCTCTTGAAGTCGACAAGCCTCTCCTGATCGGTCCCGATTCCGAAAGCAAGCAATGGGTCTCCGAGATGGCGGCCCTGGCGGACGCAGACTATGTCATCCTCAGCAAGACAAGAGGCGGGGATCGGGACGTGGAAATCGCTCTGCAGGATCTCCGTCCGTGGCAGGATCACACACCCGTTATTGTAGACGACACAATATCGACTGCTTCGACAATGATCGCCGCCACACAACTTGTCCTGAACCAGGGGTTGCGGCCGCCAGTCTGCTGCGCTGTCCATGCAATCTTTGCAGGGGACTCAGACAAGGCCCTGCGCGAAGCCGGCGCGACCCGCATCGTCACCACCAATACGATTGCCCACGCAACCAATTGTATCGATATAAGCTCTGCTCTTGCCGATACTGTTCGTTCAATCCGCTCATGAGCTTTTGCATCGCTCAGCCTTAATCTTCATAAATCTTATCTTCGCCGCCGAGAATGATCAGCTACAGAAAGGCCGTTTCCATTGCCGCCTTCGGTGCTGTCAGACGAATGGATTGAGGCGAACTTTTGCAGACTTCGCATCCGACGGAAGCGCGACATCGCCCGCTCTCGTCGGCGAAAAGGTAAATGTGAATTTTCGGCACGATTGTTCAAATGCCTGCCGATTTCGCGGCGATGAGCATTGCCGATCTCGCTCATGGCGGCTCCATATGAGCGAAGCTTGTCCGTGACCACGACCTGCGGATTTCCATACCGCTTCATGGCTTTCCTCATGAATTTCAGCGCTGAAGCCTTGTCGCGCGTCTTAGTCACAAAGGACTCTAGGACTTCGCCCTCATGGTCGACCGCGCGCCACAAAAGTGAGTCTTCCCACGGATCTTCACGAAGACTTCGTTCAGGTGCCACTGCCATTGCGGTGACTGCCTCATTCTCTCAGATCGACGATTGCGGATCTTGTGTGCGAAGTGAGTACCGAAACGGTCCACCCAATGCCGTACTGTCTCATGGCAGATGTCGATGCCGCGTTCGTGTAGCAGGTCCTCGACGTTTCGAAGTGCCAACGGGAAACGGACGTACATCATGACCGCAAGCTGGATGAGCTCAGGCGACGTTTTGAAATAGCGGAATGGGGAGTTCGTCATTTCCAGAGGCTAGACGCCAGGATTGGCCGTCTCAAGGCCCGTTAATCTGACAATTCCGACCGATGCGGTATCCTACGATCCTGCCCTGGCCCGCCGCATCATCCACTCCATCGAGTGGATCGATCAGATGAAGGCCGGCCGGACCATCACGGAGATCGCAGAGGCTGAGGGGATCTCATCGGAGTTTCTGACCAAAAACATCAATGCCGGCCTCCTCTCACCTGCAATTCTGAACGCCATCGCTGAAGGTCGCCAGCCGCCTCACCTGACCGCAAAGATACTGACCGAGATGCGCTTGCCGGAGCTGTGGGCAGACCAGTCAGATATCCTGCAAATCAGGTCCTGATTCCGGCGGATATACTGCAAGTGTCCGGACGCTCACATGACTGGCGGTCTCGCTCATTCGATAGCCGCCGACGCAGGCATGCGTCCTGCGCCATGTGTTTGGTGATTATCCCTGTAAATTCCTTGTAAATCGGTTTGGAAAGGCCCCGGGAGAACCCCGGTTCCAGGCGACAGAGACTTGCCTCGCGCGGAGACGTGGAAGAGACAGGTTCAGTGGGTTTCGCAGCATGAAACCTAGCCCCCGGCAGCATAATGCCCGGTACTTGCGGGACTATTTCGATGCTGCGGGATTTACGGCCAGATTGGCAGACTGGCTGGCGGAGAGAGAGGGATTCGAACCCTCGGAACCCTTGCGAGTTC
>TARA_R110001632_G_scaffold96239_1_pt1 | contig 30238 bp, 26 predicted proteins | sample TARA_R110001632 | Tara Oceans TARA_R110001632 (sample SAMEA4398266) | marine metagenome | biome: Polar Biome; feature: [SRF] surface water layer (ENVO:00010504); material: water (ENVO:00002006), including particulate matter (ENVO:01000060) such as... | depth 5 m
ACCACCTAAAATGATGTCCGGGATCATTAAACCACTACAAATTGATAGAAGTAAGTGATTGTCCCTTTTGAACCAACAAAAATCCGCCAGTAAACATACTAACGAGTCGATTGGCCTACTTAAGCGCGTGGCCTACTTCTTTGCTTTTCTCTATTTCGTACTATCGTTGGCACATTTTTTTGTTCTGCAAGCACCCTTTAAGTGGATTTTGTGTGCAATGACATTATTAACCGCGACAATAAATTTTGCGGTAGCACTTAGCGTACCTAAGATTTCACCTAGTCGGCAAAGCTTGATTATTCTATTGTTATTGTTGCTGGCAAGCGCAAACAGCTTTTTGCATTTATGGTTGTCTGCAGCCCCTGAACAAACTACCAATATATTCGTGACGATTATCGCATCTGGCATAGTGTTGTCGAGCCGCCCACATTGGGTAGCGTCAATACTGTTCAATTGGATTGGATGGCTAGCCATCAGCATCACACTTGAAATGGCATTAATCCAACACTTTTTCTTTGCTATGGCTATGAGTACCTTACTTAGCTGGTTTGCCCATCTTGCGCGAAAAAAACTAGTAGAAAAACAACTTGAGCTTGAGCAAGAGAGAGATCTTGCGTTACAACATGAGCAGGAAGCAAAAGCCGCAACTGAAGCAAAAAGCGCATTTTTGGCCAACATGAGTCACGAAATTCGAACACCAATGAACGGCGTCATTGGTATGGTCGGGCTGATATCCCAAACAAAACTCGATGCAGAACAAAAAGATTTCATTGCCACCGCCAAGCGCAGTGCCGAGTCACTCTTGATTATCATCAACGACATTCTGGATTTTTCAAAGATAGAGGTTGGCGAACTAACGATCGAATTAGTGGAGTTTGATGTTGAGCAGTTTTTTGCGGAATTGGTCCATGATCAGCATTTTCAAGCAAATAATAAGGGCTTGAAACTTGAACTTCTAAAAGGCCACGTATTGCAAACAAAAGTAGTAGGCGATCCTTACCGAATCACCCAAATTATGAACAATCTTTTGTCCAATGCAATCAAGTTTACGAGATCAGGCAGTATTGTGGTGCGCTACGATTTGATGGCAATCGGCGATGATTTGCGCTTAAGCGTGCAGGTGACCGACACTGGCATGGGTGTCAGTGAAGCCGCATTACCTTTTCTTTTCGACTCATTCTCTCAAGCTGACACGTCGACAACGAGAAAGTTTGGCGGCACGGGTCTTGGACTGTCCATCACTAAACAGCTTTGTGAGCTAATGAACGGAGACATAACCGTAAAAAGTACAGTAGGAAAAGGTTCAATCTTCGAATTTTCAGTCATGCTTGCTGTCCCCACCGAAACTCTAACTGTACAAGAAAAACCTGATATTCCCCTGTTTTTTGTCAATCTACGCGTTCTCTTAGTTGAAGATAATTTCATCAATCAAGAGGTAATGCTTGCTATCCTAAAAGGGTTGGAAGTGACTGTCTTTGTTGCAGATGAAGGGCTTGAGGCGCTTTCGTTGCTCTCATGCTCTCAGACAACACCATTTGACCTGATACTTATGGATTGTCAGATGCCGAATATGGATGGCTACGAGGCAACGCGCCGCATACGAGCAGGCGATGCTGGAGAAGTGTTTAAATCTGTTCCCATTGCCGCACTCACTGCCAACGTTATGGACAGCGAGCGAGTAAAGTGCCTTGACGCAGGCATGAACGAATATCTCACCAAACCAATCGACATCGACGCGTTAAAGTCGGTGCTGGTGAAGTATCAGCCAACAAACTAGATTAGCTTTGCTCGCTTAGTACATCAAATATTAACCAGAATCTATTCTGAGGTTCATCTGTGCAATTTAATAATTAAAAAAGATTAACCTGGCTTTTGAGTTTAATACAGGTAGCTATACACGGGAATTCAATGTAGAAATTCTGCCACGTCAACGGCTTTTAGCGTTACTTACTGTAGGTAACTAAAGACAACCATGACCCGCGCTAACATGATCACCCAGATACAAAAAAGGCGCAGCATCATAGGTGTTACGCCTTTTTTCGAGCTGACTTAAGTATTCATTTACTGCTGGGAATGTAGACCAAACATATTGCCTTCGGTGTCTGTTACAAGCGTGCAAAAACCGTATTCACCGAGCGACATTTTCGTGCGTACAATTTCTCCTCCGGCGGCGGCAACGCGGCTTTCTTCAGTGGCGCAGTTTTCACAATTAAAATACACCAACGTGCTATTGCCACCTGCTGAAAAGCCGTCCATCTTCACTAGCGCGCCGGATGAACCGTAATTTTCCATATCAGAGGGGAATATCCACATTTGGGCATGCCCCTCAGTAGGATCACTTAATGTTTCTAAGGTCACGCCTAATATCGTTTCATAAAACGCTTTCGCTCGTGGCATTTCATCCACGTAAATTTCAAACCATCCCACTGGATTACTCATAGTTTATCCTCTTCAAATTAACTAATGTGCGTAATAAGTTTTGGCCGTACATGGGCTTTTATCAAGCGCATTTAACAGAAATATTATTGGGTAAATAATCTTAGCTAACTCACTTCCGTAACCTACTGACATTCCCCTTCACTGGATTGTTTACTGGGTATGCCGAGCTGGCAATACAGCGTTATTGGTCCGTTTTCATCAGGTCTAATGGACAATTTTTAGAATGTCACTTTTTTAGGGGTTACGGCTACAGTAATCCACGCGTTCGATATGCGGACATCGAATTTTTTGAGCAGCTATAAAATCAGCAAGATAATTTGCTCATTAAAAAATGCCAAGTGAGTACATTTTATGGGACTCGAGAATTTAATCTAATTCTGCATAATAATGAGATTGGGGATGATTATTGCTTTATTTTTGGCGAATATGCGTGTGCTGGGCTCGGCGAACTGCTTAAAATGAGGCGGCATTTTTGCTGTTGCTATATGAGTGCTTTTTACAGCATGTACATTGTCGTTGAGTCAATCGATATTAGAACACGACACAATCACGTCCCGCACGTTTAGCTTTAAATAACGCGTCATCTGCTCTGGTTAGTGATTGACTGGGGAGCGTGTCATCTTTTTGGTAAGAGGAAATACCAATACTAATCGTGACCGCGATTTCCAAACCATTGACTTCAATGGTGGAATCTTTGATGGTCTGGCGAATACGTTCACCGATCAGAGCCGCAGCATGCAAAGACGTCTCTGGCAGTACTAAGATGAATTCTTCACCGCCGTAACGCCCGGCTAAATCATAGGTTCGCAAGCTATTTTTGACTTGTTTTGCAATATCAATAAGTACAGCGTCGCCCGCCAAATGACCATATGTATCGTTGATAGATTTAAAATTGTCTACGTCGAGCATCATGACACTTAGCCATTTTTGTGTTCGTTGCGATTTTAAACATTCAAGTTCAAAAAATTCCATCACTTTGCGGCGATTTAGCATACCCGTTAAACCATCAACATTGGCCTGTGATGCGAGTGTGATATTCTGCTCAGATAACTTTTGATTGGCCGCCAGCAACACGCGGTTAAAATATAATACAACTTGGTACCCCAAAAAGGCCATTGCCAACATCGCTACGATTAGCACAAACAAGGGATATATCGTGCCATCAACGGCATTGGTAATAAGCTCAGAGATGTTTGGTTCATGTATTAGCTGCTTGGCTGCCTCGGCTTGTTTGACACTGAACATGCGGGCAATGACAACGTACCCTACGAGCACAAACAATAAAGCAGATACCGCCGCAGTAATACTTTTTCGGCTAATCGTAAAAACGGCTTCTTTGTTTTTTAATGGTTGCAACCAAGCTTGCACATAAGGCCCTGAAAAATATAATAATGGTAAAACAAACAATAGCGAATGAAGCCACTCTCCCAACCACCAGCCTTGCCATACGGTAAAGGTCTGATTGATGCCAATTTGATTGGTGTAAGTCCAGATAAAAGAACCGGTGGAGCCGGCCAATGACGCCAATAGTGAAATCAGGGCAAAGCCAACAGCAGAGTTCACATCTCGCACATCAGTGCGAAGCTGAGACACGCGATAAAACAGAGAGTACATCACTAATCCTAACGGATTAGAAAATGCAAAAACCAACGCCCAATTTAGCGGCATGCCCCCTAATAAAGCCACCGTGAAACTGGACAAATAAGCCAAAATAGCGGCCCAGAAATAACCGTACCAGAGTACAAGGGGGATACAGATTAAGGTTGGAATATAGGTTGTCATGTGCAACGTCAGTCCAAATACGTTGAGATTGATACCCGTCCATTCCAGATACCATGTAAGCGCACCAGATGGAATTGTGATGACGCATATTACTAGCCATAACAACACCGCATTACGAGGCAGGCCAGGCTGAAATAAATATTTAATAGGCTTAAAAGGCAACGGCGGATTGGCAAGTTTACCAATTGAGACCGTTTCGTCGTCGCTTGTATGGCCTTGTTTCGTTGAGTCTTTCAGTATCTTTCATCTAATAATTTGGGCACAAATACTTTAACAAATAACGTCGCATTAACCCAGCGAAACGTGGCTGTCTGGCCATTTTTGCCTCGCTAAACATTCCATGGTGGTATCTATTCAAAAATGAAATCGAGGTGACTCACTAGCACTAACGAGCATATATTTACCCATTCTATTAAGGCTATATTAAACGCTCGAATCGGATATGAACGACTCAAGAAAATGCGCATAATCTGATGGGTAGTCCATAAGTAACGTCCCTAACCCATCTTGTAAACAATAAACGTTAAGATAACCCGCCGACCTTAACGCGTCGCAGGCTTTTTTACTGCGTATGCCCGATTGGCAATACAAAAATATTGGCCGGTTTTTATCAGAGCAGATAGCAAAGACCAGTTGTGAAAAATCCGCACATAGACTGATGCAGTGACCACCGATATTGAATCCTCGATGTTCAGCCTCACTTCTCACATCAAGCAATAACGCCGTTTCAGTCTCGCCAAGCTGACACACAAACTTATCAGGGTTTAGCTCCCCGGCCTTTGTTACGTTCGCCTGAGACACAGCCGCTACAATTTGCTTTGGCTTCTCCTTTACATCAACATGAAAAAGCCCCGTTGCACTGTATTGAAATGGTTTTGGGGACGGTTGAAAATCAACACGTTTACTTGGGCATGTTACAGGTTGGCTGCACACGCATTGACTATTTTTGATGAGCGAAATAGAACGAAACTCATTGCGTTCCCCGTCAAACAACTGCAATTTACCCGCAGAAGGGTGTTCGCGCCCGAGCAAATAATGTACACAATTATTTGCCTGCAATATCCCCATTAAACCTGCCGTAGTACATAGCACACCCGCGGCGTTACAGTCGGGCACATTTTGAGGGAGCACTGGAAATACACAACGAAAACACGCGGTATTCGGCGAGAAAAGCGCCGTCTGCCCCCTTAGCCCTAATACACTGGCGTATATCCAAGGCGTTCGATGCGTTATGCAAGCATCGTTAATCAGTAATCGGGCGGGAAAGTTATCCGTGCAATCAAGCACGATATCCGCGTCCATTACCAGGTTATCCACATTGCCTTGAGTGACATTTGCGTCAACGGCTTCGACAGTAATATACGGGTTGTTTGCCGCTAAGCGATGCGCAGCAACACGCGATTTTGACTGCCCAATGTCGTCGTGCCCAAACAAAACTTGGCGGTGTAGATTAGTTTGCGCAATGGTATCCCCATCCACTAACGTAATATGCCCAACACCCGCAGCACCTAAATACATAGCGACAGGGCAACCCAAGCCCCCCGCGCCGATGAGTAAGACTCGGGCATTTTTTAAACGCTGTTGGCCGTTTACGCCCACATCATTCAATTGTATATGGCGTTGGTATTGTTGCCATTCACCCGCATTGAATATACTCATGAGCACACAATACTCAATAGCTTTTGCGTCGCGCTAATAGGATCTTTTGCTTGGGTAATGTGGCTTATCATCGCGATCCCCGACACACCCAATGCATGAATTAGCGCGGCGCTTTGATGATCGATACCGCCAATGGCCACAAGTGGATAATCCAATAAATTCTGCCAGTATTCTAACCCATTTAGGCCCTGTGGCACCCATGGCATATCCTTACTGGTGGTCGCAAATACTGGTCCGTAGGCGATATAAGACGGCCGAAATCCAACCGCTGTAGCGACCTCAAAATGACAATGAGTGCTAATACCCAGACGTAACCCAGCACGATGGATTTGCTCAATTTGATTTACGTTGTTGGTAGTCGCTAGCGCCAAGTCTTCTTGGCCCAAATGCACTCCATATGCGCCGTGCTTAATAGCCAACTGCCAATAGTCATTAATAAATAATCGACACTGAAAGCGTTTGGCAATACACACTGCTAAAGATATTTCGTCTTCAAGCGCTTGCCCGGTCAAATCCTTAATTCTTAGCTGAATAGTGCTCACTCCCAAGGGCAACAACGCTTCAAGCCACGCCGCGCGATCAACAATAGGATACAAGCCCAAAGGTGTGTCCCCAATATTAGGAAATGGCTGAGATATTTGATATTGGTTGGCGTATAAGGAAGAGCCAGCCAGTTGCAGAGGTTCGGAAAGTAGAATAGGTAAGCTTGTTTGTGTATCAGGAAAGCCCCCTACGTTAACCGGACCTTTTTCTGTGTCATTTTCACAGCCTCGTTCAAAGCCGTTTTCACAAGCACTTTCAATTCCTTTTTCAATGCTTAGCCCTTTTGCATCTAGCAAGCCTTGCGTAATCACCATTTTTCCAATCACTAACGCATCTTTCAAGCAGTAACCAAGGGCCAAACAACTGACGATGGCTGACGCTAAGGCACAGCCGGTACCACGGGAGTGCAGCGTTGCTACTCGGGCGCTTTTGAGCCAAAATTGTTCACGGGCAGTATAAAAATAATCGGCTACGGATTGTCTATCATGCATTGCGTGCCCGCCTTTTATCAACACAGCCTTTGCACCTTTGGCGACAATTACGATAGCAGCTTTTTTAATATCTGACGGGCTACTAATTGAAAATCCAGCGAGCTTTTCTGCTTCTGGAATATTAGGCGTAATTAAGGTGCAGTGGGATAGTAATATATCGCTTATGTCCTCGTTGCTATGGCCACCATCAGTCCCTAAGGCTCCACCGCTGGTTGCATGAGTGACAGGGTCAAAAATAAGTGGGATCCCAAGGGTTTGTTGAGTATGCGCAATCATGTGCGCTTGCTCTTTGTTTGCGATTAAACCGGTCTTTATCGCCTTAGGGGAAAACACCGACAACGCACTTAGCTGTGCATGAATCATGTCACATGCTACTGCTTGTACTGCTAAAATTTGTTGGTTATTTTGCGCAGTAACAGCGGTAATCACGCTAAGGCAATGTACGCCAAGAGCGTGCTGTACTTTTACGTCCATTTGCATACCCGCAAGGCCCGCACTGTCGCTACCGGAAAAGGTTAATACCGTTGGCCAACTCGCCTTAGTATATGGATGACTAATTTCAGCTAAGTTGCTTATCATCTATCGCCCCTCATGTGTTGAAAGCGCTTGATGCCAAAAAGGCGTACCTAACACAGGCGTGCTGGGTTTGGCTAAGTCCCGTTGTTGCATCACCCCTGCCTCAAAACCAGAACGACCCGCAACAATCGCGTCACGAAACGCGCTGGCCATAAGAATAGGATCTCTCGCCTCGGCAACCGCTGTATTCAATAACACGCCATCAAAGCCCATTTCCATGGCTTGTGCCGCATGAGACGGCACACCAAGTCCGGCATCAATAATCAAAATAGTGTCGGGTAATCTTGCTCTAAGTGTTTTTAGGGCATAGGGATTCATCAAGCCTCTGCCCGTGCCGATTGGTGATCCCCAGGGCATAACGATTTTGCAACCCGCTGTCACCAAGCGCTCAGCGAGCACAAGATCATCCGTAGCATAAGGGAACACTTGAAAGCCCTGAGAAATTAACTCTTTGGTTGCCTCTAGCAGCGCAAATGGATCAGGCTGTAAATTGTACTCATCTCCTAGTACCTCAAGCTTTATCCAATTCGTCGCAAATAACTCTCGGGCCATATTAGCGGTATTAATGGCATCTTTGACGCTATAGCAGCCTGCGGTATTGGGTAATACATGGCAGTTCAAGCGTTCAATATGCTGCCAAAATTCATTGCCGCCTTTATGTTCAGGTGATTGACGACGAAGTGATACGGTCACCACCTCGGAAGCTGCTGCCTTGATAGCTTGGCTCATAATGTAAGGCGACGGGTACAAAGACGAGCCAATTAAAAACCGACTTTTAAGCATCACATCAGCAAGTTGCCAACTCATGATTAGCCTCCTTGCATGGGCGTGAATGCATCAAGGGTGTCTTGATCCCTTAACAGGACATTTTCGTGCTCTGCTTTGGGTACAAACTGACCATTCACCGCTACCGCGCATAGGTCTGGGGCATTTAACTCAATTAATACCTTTTGTAATGCAGTGTTTTTAACCTCATAGGGTTCACCATTAAATAGTATGGTTAACATCTAACCTCCTGTATTAGATTACTAAAGGGCGATTTATAATCCGTATTAAACAGCCGTTCACAGGCCTGTTCGGCGATGATAGGCGCCAATAAATAGCCATGGCGAAATAGTCCATTTATGCGCATGATCTGCTGATCACAGATGATTTTAGGTAGGTTATCGCTAAACGCCGGGCGGCAATTCGTCGCCAGTTTAACGATTTGAGCTTCACCAAAGCCGGCATCGATTGAGTACGCAGCCGACAACAGCTCAAGAGCGGAGCGCACGCTGAGTGGTCCGTTATCTTCGCTTTCAATTTGGCTAGCCCCAATCACAAAATGATGGTCCCTGCGCGGCGCAATATACAACTTGTACCTCGGGTGGATCAGTCTAACAGCGTGTTTAAGCTCGACTTGCGGTGCATGCAAAGTGATCACCTCACCACGCACTCCGCGCAAACCTTGCACGTCTCGCTTTGCACCTAGACCTCGGCAATCTATGACGTGATCAAACATCTGTTTACCCGATGCCAAGCATACGGCTGCACCTAACCGCTGCTCAGCTTGAATACAATGTTCAATATGACTAACAGCACAGTTTTCCTGCCATTTAACGTCTCCATTTAGCAAATATTCATTAAACGCCAACATTACCTGCGCGCTATCTAACCAGGCTTCATTGGGTAAATGCAGGCCATGGTTAAAGCGTGTAGCTAATTGCGGAACAAGTTGACTTAGGGCAGCTTGATTCAATAACTGCATGTGCTGCCCCATTTGATCACGGTAACTGTCCGGTAGTTTCGTTGTTACCTGCTGATGAAAACGCTGAAAGTCCGCCTGATCTTGTTGATGTGCGACGACCACCGTGCCATTAGAAAATAGATCAACCGGCGTGTTTCTCTGCTTAGATAAACTTTCGGTCACCGCAGGCCATCGTGTTAATGACGCTAGCCCCATGTGAAACACGCTATGTTCGGCACTTTCTAGTTCGCTATAGGGTGACAGCATCCCTGCCGCGGTGTAAGCCGCTGCCCCTCCAACGTTCATTGGGTCTTTATCATACAGGGTGATTGCCACTGCTGACTTAGCGTAATTCAATAATTGCCACGCCAGCATGCGGCCCATGATCCCTGCCCCAACTATCGCAATGCGTTTCACTGTCACTGACGCTATTCCGTTTGAGCAACGTAAATTTGCGCGCCTGAGGCGGTAAACTCAGCTGACTTTTGCGCCATACCGGCCTCAATTTCAGCATTTTTAAGATCAGCTGAATAATCCCGTACTTCTTGAGATATTTTCATTGAGCAGAATTTTGGCCCGCACATAGAACAGAAATGCGCCACTTTGGCGGAATCTTTAGGCAGAGTTTCGTCATGAAATTCTCGTGCTGTGTCTGGATCTAATCCTAAGTTAAATTGGTCAACCCAACGAAACTCAAATCGTGCCTTGGACAGCAAATCATCACGATAACGTGCGCCCGGATGACCTTTGGCAATATCCGCAGCGTGGGCAGCAATTTTATAAGCCATGATCCCTTGTTTCACATCGTCGCGATTTGGTAAGCCCAAATGTTCTTTGGGCGTCACGTAACACAGCATCGCACAACCGTACCAACCGATAATGGCTGCACCGATGCCACTGGTAATATGGTCGTATCCCGGCGCAATATCCGTTGTCAGTGGGCCGAGTGTGTAAAATGGCGCTTCATGGCAATGTTCGAGCTGCATGTCCATGTTCTCTTTGATCATGTGCATGGGTACATGACCAGGGCCTTCGATCATCGTTTGCACGTCATGCTTCCAAGCAATGGTTGTCAGTTCACCCAAGGTGATCAGTTCAGCAAACTGCGCTTCATCGTTGGCGTCGGCAAGCGAGCCTGGGCGCAGGCCATCCCCAAGGGAGAAGCTCACATCGTAGGCTTTCATGATCTGGCAGATATCATCGAAATGGGTATACAGGAAGTTTTCTTGATGATGCGCAATACACCACTTCGCCATGATGGACCCGCCTCGCGAGACAATACCCGTGACTCTGTCTACCGTCATCGGAATATGATGCAAACGCACCCCAGCATGAATAGTAAAGTAGTCTACACCTTGCTCAGCCTGCTCAATCAAGGTGTCGCGAAACACCTCCCATGTGAGGTCTTCAGCTACACCTTTTACTTTTTCTAACGCTTGATAAATAGGCACTGTGCCAACCGGTACCGGTGAGTTACGCACGATGTAATCACGGGTCGAGTGAATGTTTTTGCCCGTTGATAAATCCATAATGGTATCGCCGCCCCAGCGAATCGACCAAACTAGTTTTTCAACCTCCTCTTCGATAGACGAGCGCAGAGCTGAGTTGCCAATGTTGCCGTTAATTTTTACTAAGAAGTTGCGCCCAATGATCATCGGCTCAAGCTCGGTATGATTGATATTAGCCGGAATAATCGCTCGACCTTCGGCGACTTCTTTACGCACAAATTCAGGTGTAATAGGCTGTAAATTGGCCCCAAGTGAATTGCCTTTTAGGCGCTGATTACGTTCTGGCGTAGTGAATTCATTGTTCAATGCTTCGCGGGCTTGATTTTCACGTACGGCGATGTATTCCATCTCCTTGGTGATAATACCTTGGCGGGCATAGTGCATTTGCGTCACGTTTTTGCCGGGTAAAGACCGTCTTGGCGTACGCTGCAGCTCATCGTTGTAATACTGAAACGCGCGTTCTTCATTGAAGTGCCCGTTGTCCTGAGGCAATACTTCCCGACCTTGGTACTGCTCAGTGTCGTTTCGGGCTAATACCCACTGGCTGCGCACATCCCCAATCCCCTTGTTCACATCAATATCGACGGTTTCATCGGTATAAGGACCAGAGGTATCATAAAGGGTAACAGCGGTGCCATCGGTCAAACTGATTTCACGCATGGGCACACGGACCTCAGGATCATTAGGCGATGTTACATATACTTTTTTACTGGCTGGAAGGGGGGTGCGTGTAATTTTTTGCTCTTCAGTCACCACATCAATACCAATTGACGCTTCGCGAGAAGAAAGGATAGTGTTCATTTTGTTTTCCTTGAAAAAAATACAGGCGCGCGGAAAACGAAAACAAACATCCCAAAATAAGAGATGTGCTGCTCATTCCTACGCCGATACTAGTCGGATCAGGTTCTACGGGTTTGTATTGCTACATCTCAGCCAAAGGAGGCGCCCCGAGAGCGAATGCGGATATTAAGTCAACAAATTTGAAAATACTAGCCCCTATTTTTACCTGACTTATTCATCATTTGTTGTGCATAACAGGCCTTAAATTCATTTTAAACCTAACTACACCCCGATTTCTTTTTCTACGAAAATAAGAGTAAGCATAAAAATATAAAATAGCTTAAATTAAGCCATAACAGCGTAAAAGATAGAAATAACACCGCTAAAATACGGTAAAATTAATTTTAAAGAAAATAAAAAATAAATCACGTTAACAACATTTAGCGACAAGTTTGTTTATCAAAAATATAAAATTCTAGCCTTTATTTATTGCGCATAGAGGAATTAAATAGCACGGTTATCTCACTACCTGTGGGTAAATTTTTTTGAAAAAAATTGCTTAATCGTTAGAGGTGGCATGATTGCTCGAACTTGGAATGGGCGTTTTAGCAAAATAAAACGTTATACCAGCCGTTCATCACGTTCTAACGCATAAGTACTTTGGCACAATTAACACATACGGATGCAGCTGAAAGGCTGTTACCATATAGGCATTATATTTTTGAAAGGCACTACTATGAAATTATTGATCCGCAACCTTGATAGAGCGACCACTGAAGACGAACTACGCACTTTATTTGAAGGCTATGGTGTTGTGCAGTCATGCACGATCGTACAAGACCCTGCCACTAAAAGCTCAAAGGGCTTTGGCTTTGTTGAAATGCCAAAAATTGGCGATGCAAAGGCCGCGACTATTAACTTAAACAGCCATACCTTAGGCGCAAATAAAATTCGCGTTAAAAAAGCCGACGAAAAAGTTGAAAACAAAGATAAACTAAGCGAATAAATATTCGCTACAAATTACGCTCCGTTCGCCATAAAAACCGCTTAATTGAAGTGAGCCCATAAAGTTGGGCTCATTTCTAAGCTGCTATAAAGCCTGATTTCGACATTGAATCTAACGCAGGCCTTTTAGTTTCAGTTTTAAACGTTTGTTATGGTAATAATCAATGTACTCTTTGATGTTTTCAATGAGTTCATCAGCATTTTTAAATTCTGCATTATGGTACATTTCTGTTTTCAGTATACCGAAGAAGTATTCAGCCACTGCGTTATCCAAGCAGTTTCCTTTTCTCGACATGCTCTGAGGTAATCCATTATTTTTTAAGTGCTGTTGATACGGCCTGTTTCGATATTGCCAACCTTGGTCAGAATGAACAACCGGCTTGCCGAGTTTTGCAGTAGCGTTTATCAGCATGTCTGTTACGGGTGATAACTTGACGAATTTACGTACCTCATAACTTATCACTTCTCCATTAAAAATGGTCGATGATAGGTGATAAGTAGCCCTTCTGGTCACCGACCTTAAATTCGGTCACAGCAATGACCCAGGTTTGATTTGGCTTATCAGCGGTAAACCTTTTTTGTACTAAGTCAGGTGCTATTTTGCCTGCCTCGCCTTTGTAAGATTTGTACCGTTTGCGCCCCACCTTTTATTTCGGCCCAAGCTAGTCCTTTGCCGCTGGTAACTTCGAACGGCCAACCGTGTAGGTTCATAGTCGTCAATACGTTGCGTTTAAAGCTTGCGCTAAACGGACACTCAGCTTAAAGAAGAATATCTAAATCGTGCAGCGAATAAACCGATGATCAAGAGCCAATTTGACTTATGGAACTACAAATCAACGGCTAAGCGTTCTCGAACTGACTTGATGAGCAGACTTCGCTAGTGTTAGCTTAAATGCTTGTGATATTTGGAGATAAAAAGAGCCCCAGTAATTGGAATGTCTAACTGTTTGGGGTCACTTTATCGTATATTATAAGTTTTTAAATACCCATTATTTAAACGCTAATCATCGATATCGCCTAGGCCGTATTAGTCAAATAAGCGTTTATTCGATATTTACCGTCGTGACAAGCACTACTCATTAATACCTACACTCGAATGAAATGGGCACATAATAAAAGTAATTTTGTTCAAGACTAAATTGCAGACACAAAAAATCCGCTGACTCGTAAATAGTCAGCGAATTAATTATCAAAAACCAGCCTAATTATTCGGTAGGTTCAGTATTCTCAACGCGGCTCTTAAGTTTTTGCCCCGGTCGAAACGTTACTACACGTCTTGCCTTAATGGGGATATCTTCGCCCGTTTTAGGATTACGCCCAGGTCTTTCACTCTTGAGTCGTAAATCAAAGTTACCAAAACCAGATAGCTTAACTTGCTCACCTGATTCTAATGCCTCGCGGACCTCTTCGAAAAATGCTTCAACAAGATCCTTGGCATCTCTCTTGTTCATGCCTAGCTTTTCAAATAAATGTTCCGCCATTTCGGCTTTGGTTAACGCCATATCCGTCAATCCCTCAATGTAGCCCCAAATTGCTCTGACAACTTAGCCAGAATACCATCGACCGCGGCTTGAATTTCTGCTTCTTCAAGCGTTCTAGTCATATCTTGTAAAGTCAATGAAATTGCCAAACTCTTAAATCCTGGCTCGATGCCTTTACCCTGATAGATGTCGAACAAGTTTAGGCCAACTAATTGATTTGCGCCAAATTTTTGGATGCAATCTAATATTTCACCAACAACTTTATCATCGTCTACTACGATTGCAATGTCACGTCGATTTGCAGGAAATTTTGAAATTTCTTTCGCTTCAGGTAGTTTTTTATCCCCAAAACCTGCAATTTCCAATTCAAAAACAAATACACGGCCATTTAAGCCCAGTAATTTTTCGAACTTAGGATGAACGGCCCCGAGTAAACCAATGAGGGTATCACCACGAAAAATAGCCGCACTTTGCCCAGGATGCAATGCACTGTGCTCGGTCGTTTCAAAACGAAATGTTTCGATAGGTGCTACTTGGCTCAGCAATACTTCAACATCCGCTTTAGCATCGAAAAAATCGACTTGCTTGTCAGTTCGATCCCAATGCGCTTCATGTACGTTACCAGCAATCACGCCAGAAAAAACTAATTCTTGACGAACGCCCATTTTTTCAGTGGTATCCGGTATAAACCGTAAACCTGACTCAAATAATCGAACGCGACTTTGCTGACGTTTCTGGTTGTAAGACACAGCTTGTAGTAAACCAGTCCATTGGCTAACACGCATTGCTGACATATCCGCAGATATAGGGTGCGGTAGCACGATTGCATCAATCTCAGGATACAACTTACTCTGTACTTTAGGATCAACAAACGAATAAGTGATCGCTTCTTGGTATTCTCGGTTGATTAATGTGAGTTTTAATTCATTTACATCAAGCGCTTGCTCTTTACGGGCAGACATACGCAATTCAGCATTGGGTGCCAAATTAGGAATATTGTTATAACCATAAACGCGAGCAATTTCTTCAATCAAGTCTTCTTCAATTGAAATATCAAAGCGATAAGCAGGCACACTCACTTTCCATTGACCATTTGATTCATCGGTCGAAAGCCCCAAACGATCTAAAATATCACCAACAACATTCGCTTCAATCTCGATACCTAAAACGCGCGCAAGACGTTCAGCTCGTAGCACTACATCTTTAACCGGTGGGATGAATTCATCATCCATAGCTTCTATAACAGGCCCTGCTTCGCCGCCGACAATATCAAGTAACAATGCGGTTGCTCTTTCCATCGCTTGCCGTTGCATTTGCGGGTCAACACCTCGCTCATAGCGATGAGAAGCGTCAGTATGTAAGCCATATTGTCGGGCCTTACCCATAATCGCATCTGGTGCAAAGAAAGCGCTTTCTAGAAAGATATTTTTACTTTTTGAGGTCACGCCTGAATCTAATCCACCAAATATGCCTGCAATGGCCAAGGCTTTATTTTGATCCGCGATAACTAACGTATTGCTATTTAATTTCACTTTCGCTTCATCTAGCAAAACAAGCTCTTCGTCTTGATTTGCCATACGCACAGCTATATCACCAGTTAACGTATCATTATCAAACGCGTGCATAGGGTGGCCAAGTTCAAGCAAAACAAAATTAGTGATATCCACTACTGCATCGATACTGCGCACACCACTTCGACGAAGCTTCTCTTGTAGCCACAACGGAGACGGTGCACTTACATCAATGTTCTTTATCACTCTGCCTAGGTAACGTGGACAGGCTTGAGGAGCCTCTAATGTTATCGCTCTAGTATCATCAATGGTCGCGACCACATCTGGATAAACAGGCATATCAACATTACTTTTATTTAACACGCCAACTTCGCGGGCTAAACCACGCATACCTAAACAATCAGCGCGATTTGGCGTTAAATCTACTTCGATCGTAACGTCATTTAGGTTTAAATATTCGCGAATATCTTCACCAATCGGAGCGTCTGTTGGTAATTCTAAAATACCATCGTGATCGTCAGAAATACCCAACTCAGAAAAGCTACACAACATGCCAAAGGAAGGCTGACCACGTAACTTTGCTTTTTTAATTTTAAAATTTCCTGGTAGGACAGCCCCAACTTTAGCCACGGCAACTTTGATCCCCTGGCGACAATTCGGTGCGCCACAGACAATATCGAGTAGCTCATCTTCACCGACATTGATTTTGGTTACTTGCAGTTTATCTGCATCAGGGTGTTGACCGCATTCGACGACTTCGCCGATAACCACACCACTAAAATCGCCAGCAACGGGTTCAACCCCATCAACCTCAAGGCCAGCCATGGTAATCTGTTCTGCAAGTTGCTCGGTTGAGATGTCAGGATTCACCCACTCTCGAAGCCATTTTTCACTGAATTTCATACTATCTTGCCCTTACTTAAACTGCTTAAGAAAACGAAGATCGTTTTCAAAAAATGCTCGTAAATCATTTACGCCATAACGCAACATGGTGAGACGTTCTACTCCCATACCAAATGCAAAGCCGGTGTAAACTTCAGGATCAATGTTTACCGCACGTAATACATTCGGATGCACCATTCCACAGCCGAGTACTTCAAGCCACTTACCATTTTTACCCATTACATCAACTTCAGCGGAAGGCTCAGTGAACGGAAAATAAGACGGGCGAAAACGCACTTGTAAATCAGCTTCAAAGAAGTTGTTCAAGAAATCGTGAAGTATCCCTTTCAATTGCGTGAAGCTAACGTTTTTATCTACCATCAAACCTTCAACCTGATGGAACATAGGCGTGTGGGTTTGATCATAATCATTACGGTAAACGCGGCCTGGAGAAATAATACGCAACGGTGGTTGCTCTGCTTCCATAGTACGTATTTGAACACCAGAAGTTTGCGTTCTTAGCATCACGTCAGGATTAAAATAAAAGGTGTCATGATCAGCACGTGCCGGATGATTAGCCGGAATATTCAACGCATCAAAGTTGTGAAAGCCATCTTCAATTTCAGGGCCGGTTTTAACGCTAAAACCCAACTCGGCAAAAAAGCTTTCAATACGGTTGATGGTGCGCGTAACTGGATGCAAGCCACCTAATTCAGTGGTGCGGCCAGGCAGCGAAACATCAATAGATTCTGCAGCCAGTTTGCTGTTCATCTCTTGCTCGCGTAGCAACTCGCCTCTTAGATGGATCATTTGTTGAATTTGCTGCTTGGCTAAATTTATTTTTTGGCCCGCAGCTGGGCGCTCTTCATTAGACAGTTTCCCCAAGCCTTTGAGTAATTCAGTCATGCGGCCCTTCTTGCCCATGAAGTCAACGCGAACCGCATCAAGCGTGCTTGCATCTTGAGCGACGTTGATTTGCGTTTCTGCCTCTTTGATTATGGCATCAAGATCCATAGTTTCCTCGAATTGGGTTAAATATTGGAGTCACTCACCACCGATCGGAAAAGCATGGCCGGACGTTTAAAAAGAACCCGCAATTCTACACGAAAGCGACTGCGTCAGGCTAGATGAAATTATTGGAAAGTACGGATATTAAACGCTTTTATTCGAGATATTCATGGTAGAACCTGAAGTTTTCGACAAACATGACGCAGAAGATTGGCATGGCTCCCATGTAAACTGTGACAACTTACAGAAGGTTAGTAAACTTGTAGATTGGGACGTTAGAGCCTTAGACAAATTTTAGACAAAAAAAAACGGCGAGCTTCCCGCCCGCCGTTCTTCGAAAGAACTTAAACTTAATTGTTAATTAATTAAGCTAATGCACCTTTAGCGGCATTTACTAATGCGCTAAATGCGTTTTTGTCATGTACTGCGATGTCAGCTAAAATCTTACGATCGATTTCAACAGACGCCTTCTTAAGACCGTTAATGAAACGGCTGTAAGACATACCATTTTGACGAGCCGCAGCGTTGATACGAGCAATCCACAATTGACGGAATTGACGTTTCTTTTGACGACGGTCACGGTAAGCATATTGACCAGCTTTCGTTACTGCCTGAACAGCAACGCGATAAACTCGACTACGAGCTCCGTAATAACCTTTGGCTTGCTTTAGTACCTTTTTATGACGGGCACGTGCAACAACACCACGTTTTACTCTTGCCATTTTTTAACTCCTCTCTTAAACGTAAGGTAACATGCGTTGAATCAACGCTGTGTCAGCTACATGGACCAATTTCTTGCCACGAAGGTGACGTTTACGCTTAGAGCTCTTTTTAGTCAAAATATGACGCAAGTGAGACTGCTTGCTTTTGAAACGACCTGAAGCGGTTTTTCTAAAACGCTTGGCAGCTCCACGGTTTGTTTTCATTTTAGGCATTGCTAAAACTCCGCATTGTTAATGACTAAACTGCTTTGCAGAACAGTAAGTCGTAGTTACATAGTGTGTAATAAGGTGAGCAAGGGTGCAGTGCCCTGTCTACTTGTAGACCTTAATTACTTCTTAATTGGGGCGAGCACCATGATCATCTGACGGCCTTCAACCCTATTAGGGAAGGACTCGCAGTTAGCAATGTCTTCTAAATCGGTTTTAACACGATTAAGAAGAGCAATACCGATCTCTTGATGAGCCATTTCACGACCGCGGAAGCGTATCGTTACTTTAGCCTTATCACCACCGTCTAGAAAGCGACGCAGGTTGCGCAGTTTTACCTGGTAATCGCCTTCATCAGTGCCAGGGCGAAATTTTATCTCCTTGACCTGAATTTGCTTTTGTTTCTTTTTCTGCTCTTTCTGAGCTTTACTCTTTTCGAAGATGAATTTTCCGTAATCCATTACCTTACATACAGGCGGCTCAGCATTAGGGCTAATTTCAACCAAATCTAAACTATTTTGCTCAGCCAATTCGAGAGCTTCAGTGATTGATACAACGCCAATCTGCTCTCCATCCTTTCCAACCAAACGAACTTCATTTAATGTAATTTCTTCGTTAATTCGAGCTTTACCCGAATCTTTAGCCTTAATGTTAGCGCCTTTAATATGTTATTCCTCCACGAAATTTACTGAATTTGTTTGTTTTTGATCTGTTCACAAGCCAATTCAATGAAAGCATCGACAGACATCTTACCTAGATCATCGCCTTTGCGTGAACGTACTGCTATTTCACCAGCTTCTATTTCTTTATCACCGACAACAAGCAAATACGGGACACGCCTAAGCGTGTGCTCGCGGATTTTAAAGCCTATCTTCTCATTTCTCAAGTCTGACTTGGCTCTAAATCCATTTTCTTTTAGTTTTTTGACTACTTTTTGCGCATATTCACTCTGATTGTCAGTAATATTCATAACAACCGCCTGTGTAGGCGCTAACCAAAGTGGGAATGAACCCGCATACTCTTCAGTTAAAATTCCAATAAAACGCTCAAGTGAACCCAAAATAGCTCGGTGAATCATCACCGGGACTTTACGCTCACCGTTTTCGGCAACATAAGTTGAGCCTAAACGCTCTGGCATTGAAAAATCGAGCTGTACAGTACCACATTGCCACGCGCGATCTAAGCAATCATGCAAAGTAAATTCAATTTTGGGTCCGTAGAACGCACCTTCGCCTGGCTGATAGTCAAACTCAACGTTGTTAGCTTTAAGTGCTTCAGCTAACGCAGCTTCCGATTTGTCCCAAATCGCGTCTGATCCAACACGCTTTTCAGGGCGAGTAGATAACTTAACCACAATTTTCTCAAAACCGAATGTACGATACGTTTCGTACACCATTTTAATACAACCGCTCACTTCAGCAAGAATTTGCTCTTCGGTACAGAAAATATGCGCATCATCTTGCGTGAAACCACGTACACGCATTAAACCATGCAATGCGCCTGAGGGCTCATTACGGTGGCAACAACCAAATTCAGCCATACGCAAAGGTAAATCACGGTAAGACTTCAATCCTTGATTGAAAATTTGCACGTGACCAGGGCAGTTCATTGGTTTAATAGCATATTCACGCTTTTCTGACTCAGTGGTAAACATATTCTCAGCGTATTTTTCCCAGTGGCCTGATTTTTCCCACAACGAGCGATCCATCATTAATGGGCCTTTCACCTCATCGTAGTCATAATCCCCTAACCGCTCTCGCATAAATTTTTCAAGTTGGGTATAAATAGTCCAACCGTCGTTATGCCAAAATACCATGCCCGGGGCTTCTTCTTGCCAATGAAATAAATCTAACGCTTTGCCTATTTTACGGTGATCGCGCTTCTCTGCTTCTTCTAAGCGATTCAAATACGCTTTAAGTTGTTTTTTGTCAGCCCATGCGGTGCCATAAATACGTTGCAACATTTTGTTGTCGCTATTACCACGCCAATAAGCCCCTGCCACTTTCATTAATTTGAAATGCTGACAGAAACGCATGTTAGGCACATGAGGACCACGACACATATCAATGTACTCATCATGATGATACAAAGCTGGGGTCGCATCTTTGGGGATGTTTTCATCTAAAATTTGCAGCTTATAACCTTCGCCACGAGCTTCGAAGGTATCGCGTGCCTCTTGCCAACTAACGACTTTTTTCACTACTTCATAATTGGTTTTTGCCAATTCAAGCATGCGTTTTTCTAGTTTGACTAGGTCTTCGTCGTTTAGCGAATGCTCCATATCGATATCATAATAAAAACCGTTATCAATCGTAGGACCAATTGCCATTTTTACATCCGGCCATAACTGTTTAATGGCGTGACCGATTAAATGCGCACATGAATGGCGAATAATTTCTAAACCATCATCGTCTTTAGCGGTGATAATTTGTAGCTTCGCATCCTGTTCAATCAGGTCACAAGCATCAACACGAACACCGTCTACTTTACCAGCGATGGTCGCTTTGGCTAAACCAGGGCCAATATCATTTGCTACATCTAGTACTGAAACAGCGCTATCGAATTGGCGTTGACTGCCGTCTGGGAGTGTAATAATGGGCATAATAATCCTTGAGCAGTGGTGACACCTACCAAGCGCCACATGCAAAATCTGTTTTGCGAGTAACTCGCAGTCATAAAATAAAAAGACACCTCTAACGGGTGTCGTGATTCATGTTCTGTTACCATCAGAACAGCGCTACATTATAACGAAAATTGTACAAAATATGCAATCGTCATTCAAATTCTATCTATCCGGGTTACGCATGTGCCTATATTGTTTTTTTGCCCTGCCCTGGGTACTGCACGCTCAGAGTCTAGCGCTTGCATCAACATGGAATTTAGCATCCACATCAAAAAATGTGACTGTATACCAACGTGAAACCCAAAATAATCAACTCGCGGTTCGTGGTATTGCTCAGTTGCATTCGACCAAAAAAGCTTTTTTACAACTGTTAGACGATACTAAGCGCGCACCACTGTGGATAGCTAATTGTCGAGAAGTCACTATTCTCTCCTCTGACAAAAATAATATTCGCATAGTGCACAGTAAATTTGATGCGCCTTGGCCCATAAGAGACCGAGATATGGTGACAAAATCAGTCAGTTATTATCAACATAACATTCTATTTATCGACATTATTGATGTGGGTGAGCAATACCCGCAGACTGAGGGCTATGTGCGCATGCAACAAGTGAACGGTCAGTGGAAATTGTTTCCGGCCCCAAATGGACTATTGACAATCGAATATACTGGGCGTGCTGATCCCGCCGGTAAGATCCCTACCTGGTTAGCAAATCGAACGCTAATATCGTCAGTACGTGAGACCTTTGAAAATATCGTGCAACAATTGGATAATAGCACCGAGCCTAGCCCCGATTTGTGATGACTTGCATCGGATGGCTAATATTATCATGAAGATTGTAAAATAACCGTGAGTCGACATAATCCTAATTTCTCGACGTTACGTATCAACATCAACCGCTTAATACCAAATTATATGGACCCTTATGTCAGCTAAAGTTGCCTTTATCACAGGTAGCGCCAAACGTATTGGTGCCGCCACTGCTTCCCACTTACATAACGCAGGTTTTAATATAGTCTTGCATTGCCATCACTCCGTCGAGGACGCAGAAGCCTTATTGACGACCTTTAACAGAAAACGCGAGAACTCCGCTCGATTGGTCATTGCTGATTTATGTGCCACCGAAACTTTAGGACAATTGGCTGAGCAGGTTATGAATGCTTTTGGTCGTATCGATGTATTAGTAAACAATGCTTCATCATTTTACCCCACCCCAATAGGGGGAATCACCCTAGACAATTGGCAAGATTTATTTGGTAGTAATGTTCAGGCACCGTTATTTTTAGCTCAGCACTTAGCACCTGCCTTAAGCACTAGTAGAGGCGTGATCATTAATATGGTCGACATACATGCAGATAGACCATTAAAACATCATACAGTCTACAGTATGGCCAAAGCAGCACTTGTCACCATGACAAAATCCTTAGCCATCGAGTTGGCACCTAACGTTCGAGTCAACGGTGTTGCCCCTGGGGCGATTTTATGGCCAGAACAAGTATTATCTGAACAAGATAAACATCAGGTTTTGAGTCAAATCCCCGCCAAATCATTAGGCCAACCTGATGATATCGCCCAAGCAATACATTATCTATGCGAAGCGATGTACGTCACGGGACAAATCATCACCGTGGATGGTGGACGCAGTGTTGTGTCGAGTCATAAAGTATAGTGGCCGAAAATGAACCGACTGGCGTTAGCTAATTTGCGATCGGTGCATCTATGCTTGATTCTTCAATTGACTCTCACCCTGTTCGGGTGTGGTAAAAATAACCTTGAGAAAACGTTCGATGACTATCAGCAGCGCATGGCTAATGTGCTCGATAGTCCCTTTGTCGATAAGCCTTTTTCAAATCCACAAGCCCACTCGTTAACATTACCTTCAACAACGCTTCGGTATCCATCAATACGTGAGTTGACCACAACAATTGAAGTGCCGTCGATCGATGTGAAACAATTTTTTGCTCTTGATAAATGCGATGTAAATGTTCTTATAGCACAACGCAATACACCTTTAGGACGTACTCAATTACCTTCAGTCCGTTATATATATGAATATAAGATGCTGGCATCTTTGGCTCGTTGCAGCAAATTAATGCCTCAACAACGCGAAAATTTGAATCGATGGATAAGCCAAAAACAAACTGTTTTACCCCTCGTTTGGGCAAACCTATTACAGACCAGTAAAGAAACAATCAACGCTTTTAGTAACAACAGTTCATTTATCAGCTTTGTGAGCGCAACGGATATACAACAAACGCAAAACGCTTTAACCTATTTATTGCATTTAAAAACGGCCCCTCAAGCGACTATTTCCGCAAAAGAATTAGAGCGTAATCTTGAGCAGCTAGCAAAGATACACTTACCCGCTAAAACATGGCGGACTCAAGCATTGATGGCTAAAGAGCTAACAAGCACCACGACATGGCTGAAGCAGCAACCTTTATTTGAACAATGTCCTGATGGACAAGCCAGCCAACAAATAATCTATTTAAAAAACGTATTTACGCTATTTTTCATTGAAAAAATACAACCGGTCGGTAGCGACTTAAATCGAGTTCACTATACGTTATCACCGCTCTATCAAACCCTTGGCGAGCAAACTGAGCTACATGAGAGCTTTAGGCGTCTGTTCAATGAGCAAAATACAACGTCATTTTCCACTTATCAGCACGCGATGAAGGAACATGTATTATTTTGGCAGCAATTATTCAAGCACTGCTCTATATCACCTCATACCTAGCACCAAATAGCAGAAATGGGCGCAGCCTGTTCAGGATAATGGGTGGCAATTTGCGCTTGTAGCAATTCTGCACAAGCCAAAGCATCTGTTAACGCATTGTGCTGACGATAATAGGGTAAATTATACCTTGCGCGGCAATCGGTCAGACGAATTGATGGCGTTTTTTGTCCCAACAAACTGCGTAAAAAAGTGCGTTTAAGCGTACGAGAAAAACGCGCTTCTAGCGCCATAGTATCGATACAAGGAAAGACAATTTCTTCATTAATATAATGTTTAAGCGCGGCATTTAAAAAACGCGTTTCAATATCTTTATGATGAGCCACTACTATTTTGCCTTGTAAATGTTGCAGTAACGCATCTAAAACCGAATTAAAACTCGGCGCACTGGCCACGTCTGAATGGGTAATACCGTGGATAACCACAGATTTTGTTTTAAGTTCAGTATCAGGTTTAATGATCCAGTGGTGTGCCTCTTTGCAACGAATTCGTTGAGCTGTTAACGCCACTAATCCAATACTTACAATACTATCAGTTTTGGGATTAAGTCCGGTCGTTTCAAAATCTAATGCAACTAAAGGTACCTCTGAAATAGGGGTTTCTGGCGACACCACACCTTGGGCATAATATTCTTTGAGCGCAGGATATCGTGCGCTCTTATTACGTTTAGCGAATTCAGCAGGCCAATCAACATTTTTATTTAGCGTTCTGACGTTCGGTTGATCTTGCAGTGCTTTCTTATCTAAGTAAAACATCTACTCCCCTTAACAGTTCGCTACAGATGGCGACCCGGTTGATATCGATACTTCATGAATTTTTGAGCGTCACTTAAAATTTGAAAAGCATCTTTTAAATTTTTACGTTCAAAATCCGACAAATATTCAGGCTCTATATCGTTATCCGGTACGCGTTGCATATCTAAATCAAACGCTTGGTGACGTATACGGACCATGGCAATAAACTCCAGTGCATCCCGTAAGTCGACACCGCGTCCAGGAGGCAATATTTTCGATTCAATCACGTCTTGTAAACGAGCAAAACTATTACGACCCTTTGCTCCTATCGACAAAGCATGAACACGAATCAAGTCAGCGATGGGCGCAGTTCCCCTGCGTTTCATATTAATCGAGTTGGTTTGGCGACCATCGGTCTCCATTACAAAGTCCTTAAAGAAACCTAAGGGCGGCGTGCGTAATAATGCATTTCGGGCCATGCACGCTAAGAAGCGTGCATTTTTATAGGCCTTCTTGCGAATAAGCCGATTCAAGGTATCAGCCCACACTTTTTTGCCCCACACACCGTCAAGGTCAAAGAAAATGGCACTATTTAACAATGTTTCAGCAGTAGGTTTCTCTATCCATTGGCTAAAGTATTGTTCCCACACTTTTAAAGGTTGTCGCCATTTCTTATTCGTCGCCATGATGCCGCCATTGCAATAAGTGTAACCACAACGATCAAGGCCATCACACACAAAATTTGCTAACGCATTAAAGTATTCATCGTGTAGTTGCGGATCGAAGCGATTATCTAACACTAAAGCGTTGTCTTGATCTGTCACAATCAACTGCTCATCTCTTGCCATCGAGCCAAGCGCTAGAAAACAATAAGGGACAGGAGGTGGCCCGAGCTCTTGCTCAGCCAACTCAAGTAAACGTTGTTTAAAACTGCGTCCGATAACGGCCATCGCACTGCCTATCATCTGCGAATTTGCATCTTCATGCACCATTCGAGAGAAGCAGGTTTGCACTTCGCCTTTAAGCGCCGCCAACTCATCAACATTTAGCGCATTAAAGATACTCTTGACCACAAATAGACTATTTTGAGATTCATAACGCAGGATATCTTGATGACTGATTAAACCAATAGGTTGAGATTTTTTAAGTACAGGCAAATGCATAACCTTGTGTTTTAACATTAACATCATGGCTTCAAACACATACTGGTGACTTTGCACACTGGTTAATTGCGACGTCATAATATCAGTTACCGGAGATGACAAGTCTAACCCTTGCGCCACAAGCCGACTGCGAATATCAACATCAGTAACGATACCAATGACCAATTCCTCATCATCAGTGTCTGCATCACTGCTGACCTGATCATTTGAAATAAGAACGGACGACACCCCTTCTTCCGTCATGCGCACAGCGGCTTCTTGCACGGTGGTATTCGGTGGTAAGATTAACGGTAACTGGCCGATTAGTTTTTCAACTTTGGCAGTTAATAGCGAGTTATTGTCTTTTTTGTCAGCATTTGAATCTCGTAATCGGCTACGATCTTCTACTTCAACGAAATCTGCAAATTGTTCGTTATTATCAAAAAGATGGTTAAAGGTATCGGCATCTATCAGATACGCCAAGGTATCTTCAAGAGCCACCACAGGAAAACGCACTGGGCGATTACGCATGATCGCTAATTCGCCGAAGAAGTTCCCCTCCCCTAACCGATTGTACAATTCTCCGTCACGGCGGAACACTTCAACCGCGCCACTTCGGATCACAAACCATTGGTCATTGTCTTGGCCGAATGTGAGGATCGGCGAACCCGCTTTGTAATAAGCAATTTCGACGCCGGAAGCTAACTGGGAAAGCTCCTGTACAGCCAAGTCTGAAAACGGTTTATGACGTTGAAAAAAATCGGTCACTTCAACTTGTTCGATAGCCATATAACTCACTCTGTTTTACGTAAAAATGACAAATCCAGCCGGTTGGCTGGATTTGTATTACCAAACGTATAAATTAACGTGGTTCCGACATCAAGCCTTTTACCATGGAGAAAGCGGCAATAAGCAATACAATCGTGAACGGGAATCCTGTGGATACAGCCATCGCTTGCAATGCGATAAGCCCACCACCAAGGATAAGTGAAACAGCAACCAACCCTTCAAATACACACCAAAAGACGCGCTGAGGCGTAGGTGATTCGACTTTGCCCCCGGCAGAGATAACATCGATAACCAATGAGCCTGAGTCCGATGACGTAACAAAGAATACAACAACCAATATTATCGCAATAAACGAGGTGATATTGGCTAATGGTAACCCTTCAAGTACGGCAAACAATTGCAGAGGTAATTCCGCATTAACGGCGGTTTGATATCCATCTACCACGACTTGTTTAATCGCAGTGCTACCAAATACAGTCATCCAAAATGCGCATGCAAGAGATGGAATTAACAACACCGAAATAATAAATTCACGTACTGTTCGCCCACGCGAAACACGGGCGATAAACATGCCAACAAAAGGACTCCAGGAAATCCACCAAGCCCAATAAAACGCAGTCCAACCTGTGGCGAAGCCTGTATCTTCACGCCCCACGGGATTAGCCAACTCAGGCAAGTAACGAATATAAGACACAATATTGTCAAAGAAACCTGTGAGTATGGCGATAGTGGGTCCCACAACTAATACGAAGACCACAAGCAGTACAGCTAAAAACATATTAATTTGCGATAGCTTTTTTACACCCGCATCGAGCCCAGCTACCACTGAAAACAATGCTAAGGCGGTAATTCCCATCACCAATAGAATTTCAGTTGTCTCGCCTAACGGTATACCAAATACTGAGTGTAATCCTGATGCTGCTTGAGATGCTCCTAAACCTAGCGATGTCGCCAAACCGAATAGTGTTGCCAAGATAGCGAGAATATCGATGATATGCCCAGGCCAGCCCCAAACACGCTCACCCAAAATCGGATAAAAAACGGAACGTATGGTTAAAGGCAAACCTTTGTTGAACGAGAATAATGCTAAACCAAGTGCCATGATGGCGTAAATCGCCCACGGGTGAAGTGCCCAATGATAGATAGATGCTGCCATCGCGAGGCTCTGAGCGCCTGCGGCATCTCCTAATGCTCCGCCTAAAGGAGCGTAATCCGTACGCACACCATTTTCAAATACCGGCCCAGCGAAGGCGGTACCAAAGTGACCTAACGGCTCGCTAACACCGTAATACATCAAGCCGATGCCCATGCCTGCGGCAAAAAGCATCGAGAACCAACCTGCGTAAGTGTAATCTGGCTTAGCTTCTGTGCCGCCTAAACGCACGCGACCTAAAGGAGATATCACTAACACCAAACACAAAATCACGAAAATATTCGCAGCGGTCATAAAGAAACCATCAAGGTTTCCCGTTAACCAATTGCGGATGTCACCAAAAAAGGGTTCTGCTTCAGCCTGAAAAATCAACGTCAACGCAACAAAGGCGATAACCAATAAGCCTGATACGGCAAATACTCGGTTATGTATGTCTAAGCCAAATGGCCCTACGTTCACCACAATATTGTCTTGTCCCACTTGATAGTCAGTATCAATGGGGTTGACTTCTCCGTCCGGTATCATCGGATCTTTATTTTCACTCATCAAAATATCCTTTTATAAAACATCTACAAACATATGCGTTTGTTAAAACCATTAGAAATAATAACCAATATTAATATTAAATCGTTGCTCTGTTTCATCACTATCGCCAGCGGCACTGCCACCTATAAACGGTTGATTTTTCGCATGTACAAAATCGAAATAGGTGAATAAACCACCGGCAGCGACTGACATACCCAATACATTCATCATAGTATTTTCACTGTCATCCGACTTGTCATAAACCAATCCAAAGTTATTGTAGAACTGCAAGTCTGTTACAGGACCAAAGTCGACAGCCATGTCATAAGCTACATTCAACGTCGTTGACTTAGCATCTGCGGCAATTGAGTCATAAAACGAATATGCCCCCACGGCCAATCGGTCTGCCTGACCAATATCATAATCGTATTGACTGTGTTGGAATTGAAGATGCCAGTTGCGATATTGGCTACTGGTATGTACTGCCCACGCTTGATAATCCCCGGCACGCTTTTCGCCGTTGTGAATACCACCTTGTAAAGCAGATACGCCGACTTCCGTTTTCACTTCGCCAGACGCGAAATGATAGGCGAAACGACCGGCTAAGGTATTGTATTCACCTAGTCCCTCGATTGGCTCATCATAAATGCTTTCCCCTTCGCCCCTGATGCCCACAATATCATATGAATAGCGGTCTGAGCGATTATCTACAAAACCGTCTACCCCACCGAGTTCATCATTTTTGAAAAAGCCGACATCTAATTGCCAGTTATCAGCAATACTGCGTTTGAAAACCACCCCTAAATCGAAGTCGTCTTCTAACCCTAAATAATAATTCGTACTAAAGAAATAATTTTGCGAGTTATAGGACTGATTACCAAACGGAACCTTGGTAATACCGGCTTGCACTTGCCAATTTTCGCTAAATTGATAACCTGCATACGCATATTTTATCGCGGTCATGTAATCAAAAAATCGAATTTCACTGTTTAGCGTGACACCACCTACTTCGCCGCTCATATTGATACGAAAAATATCGAAGTCGAAGTCGCCACCTCGGTTTTTATTACCATCATCGTAAGAGGTGTAACTGTAATTGGTTCTGATGGCACCACCGAAGGTGATCCCATCTTCTTGTTCAGGCTCAGCTGTCGCAGTTTCTGCGGTGTTAGACTCTAGCGTTTTGTCCTGTTTAACTAAATCAACGGACTCAGTAGACTCAACATTAGAAGATGAAGGCTGTTCTGCAACGCTGATAGAGGATGAGGATTGATTTTCCAGATGCTCGAGTCGAGCTTGCAGCGCAGAAATTTGTGCTTTAAGTGTCGCCAGTTCTTGTTTGCTTACCTCTACAGCTGACGCGCTGAAAGAGCTCGCTATTGCCCCTGATAACAGGACTGGACCGATACACTGTGTGAGTCTCATGTTATTTCCTTTGACTATAAAAAATAAATTGTGCTGCCTCGTGTTAAAACAACATCCATGTGACAACAATTAAGCTTATCGGGGATCAAAGCCCTCTTACTATCGCTTATCGTTACATATTATTATTTGAATGGTCCGAAACAACCGTCTCTTACCTGATCCTAGTATTGTAAATTTTGTTTCAAAATAACCATGCAACAACACGAACGTTTGTTGTATTTACATATGATGTTTTAGAGGATGTAGCAAATAACACACCAGCCATTTCTAAAACATAGAAACCAACAGAAAAGTATGTGGAGCAGAATCAACTTGTATTTTTAGAAAAAGAATCATTTAAGTAAGGTTAAAAAATGCTGACACGGATACTTGTTAACAGTATATCTGCACTTTCATTCTCACAAATTTTCTTACTTTATTATAACTAAATTCATTTAAATCCTTTTAAAACAAGAAATTAAAGTTAATAAATACTCTTTAGAATATAATTAACAAATTTACTTAATATAAAAGTTACTAAGTGTAAGTTAAGAAAGTCATTTAGAAAAAAGCGTGGGTGATAGGCGCAAATAGAATGATTGGTACACACATTAATAAATCCAAAATGCTTGCAACAAATGATCATGTAATCGAATAAATTGGCTTGAAAATTACGACTGTCTGTAAGAAAGGAACAAAATTGTAAAAAGTACAAACTGACTGAATGTCTTAGAAAGTGGTGCGTCCGAGTGAACTCGAATCACCGACCCCTACCATGTCAAGGTAGTGCTCTAACCAACTGAGCTACGG
>TARA_R110001632_G_scaffold232421_1_pt1 | contig 30168 bp, 33 predicted proteins | sample TARA_R110001632 | Tara Oceans TARA_R110001632 (sample SAMEA4398266) | marine metagenome | biome: Polar Biome; feature: [SRF] surface water layer (ENVO:00010504); material: water (ENVO:00002006), including particulate matter (ENVO:01000060) such as... | depth 5 m
CTAACTTTAGTCCTTAAATCACGCAACTAATCTTATACAAACACGTTGTAACCAATTAGACCAAAATGCTCGGAATTTCAACATATAATCCAAAATTTCATACCAAAGCTGAAAGTTTCAAAAGTGAGTTTGACAAAACTCTTTCTGAACTTATCGGAAAAAAAATTGAAAGATTTTGGGTAATGTGGGACACAAAAGAAAACGAATGGTTGACGGATGGACCAATAATTTTGGGAATTAATGGAAAACGATTCGAATTTACAGCTTATCAATTGGACGAATTTAGTTTGACTATTAATTCGTTTGAATTGACTGATAAACTAGATTGGTATGGAATGGGAAAAGAAATGCCTTTAGTATGGAAAGAAAATGGTAAATCGGAATTGACTAAAAATTTGAATAAACCAATAATCGGAATTAATATTCTGACGTACAATTTTGTGAGTGAATTTGTGGAAAGTGGAAAAAAGCACGAAACTGGAGATATGCTTACTGGAATAGAATTCGTGTTGGAAAAAGAATCGGAATCTGATAATGAAAATTTCTTTTCGATTTTTAACAATCTTGACCAAAATGGAATTGATAAGACTGAAATAAATCACGAAAATCAAATAAAACGAATAAAAATAACTGGTTACAACACCGTATAAAATTAATTGCTAGTTCTAGCCTACTTACGAAAGTCCTCGCGGACTTTCTATCAGTGATTTATTTGCTAACTTTAGTGCTTAAAACACGCAACTAATCTTATACAAGCACGTTCTACGCAATTTGACCAAACCAAGAAAATGATAGTAAAATATAAAAATTCCGTAATTGAAATAACAAATGAATCTGATTTGGATTCAGCGGAATTTGGTCAGAGATTTAAGAAACAATATCCAGCCGATTTAGGATATAAATTGGAATATCAACCTTCCTCAAAACACGGAATTCGAATAACAGAAAACGGAATTGAAAAGTGTAGCGCATTATTGTTGGAATCTGGAGGAGCAACTGGAATTTCTGAAAATTCATTTCTAATTAAGAATGACCGAATTTATATTTGCTGTTCTGACCAAATATATTCTCTGAATTTAACGGACTTATCAGCTAATTGGAGAAATCAATATGACGTTGCAACTTGTTTCGGAATTTATGAATTTGACGAAGATTTTATCGTTCACGGAGAAATTCAAGTTAGCCGAATTGATAAAAATGGAGAAACTAAATGGAATTTTAGTGCGAGAGATATTTTTGTAAATCCAGACGGAAAAACGGAATTTAAAATTATTGAAAACAGAATTGAATTAATAGATTGGGAAGGTTATAAATATGAACTGAATGGAGAAGGAAAAATATTAACGGAAATAAAAACTGCGTAGAACACCGTGTATAATTAATGGCTAGTTCTCGCCTACTTACGAAAATCCTCGCGGATTTTCTAATCGGTTTTTATTTGCTAAATTAGGTGCTTAAACACGCCACTAATCATACACAAACACGTTGTACGTAATTCAAGAAAATGAATAAAACATTAATAATAATCCTGATTTTTTCTCTTCTTGCTTGTAAAGATGAGAAGGAAAAAAACACGAGTACAAAACAAGATATTAAAGTCCAAAACGAAGATTTGACTTCAGAACTTGACTCAATAAAGTCTGAATTACAAAATTATAAAACTCGATTTATAGGACTTGAATATCTTTCATCTGGAGAATTTAGATATACTGAAAATGAGGAAAGCGATATTTATGGAGAAAATTATAGAGTTGAAATATATTTAAGTGAGATATACAAATCTGTTTATGTAAGTCATATGGAATATTATGGAGAAGGAATGCAACGAATTTCTTTACGAACTCGACTTGATTTTGAAAAAATGACTGGAATAACAAGCGAACAAACAAATGGTTTAGAATTTAAAAAGTGGAATAATTTTAAGCACTTTGAATTAAAATTAGGTGAACAGATTTATGGAATAGAAATAATTAAACCTAATGAATTCATAATTTCTGAATATTAAAAACTACGTACAACACCGTGTAAAAAAAATTGCTGGTAAAAGCCTACTTACGAAAATCCTCGCGGATTTTCTTGGTTCGTATTTTATTTACTAACTTTATTGCTTAAACCACGCAACTTTTCTTACACAACAACGTTGTGTACAATACCCACTCTTGCTCAATGAAAAAGGAAAGGAATGACGGATAAACAAGTAGATTATTATTTAAAAGAACTTGAAAAAAGCGAATACAAAGTAGGTATTTTTAATAAAGAAATAGATACTGAAAACTTTGACGCTCAAAAAGTAGTAGATACTATGAATAAATCATTTCATATTATGTATTTAATTCAGGAATTAAAACTTTTAAGAGATTTACAAGAAATAGGAAATACAAGTATTTACGGATTAACTAAAAAAGGGAGAAAAGTTGTTAGATTAGGTGGTTGGTTGAAATATTTGGAAAGAGAAGAAGAAATTGAAAGAAGAAAAGAACGAAAAGAAAATGCTGAAATAAAACTTACCGAATTTAAAGTTAAAACAGGTATGTTTCCTTATTATGTTGCTTTTGCAAGTTTTATATTATCTACAATATCTATAATAAAATCGTATAATAATGAAAAAACTCGTGAACAACAATCACAAGAAATACAACTACACAAAAAAGAAAAGACCATTTCACAAAAAAATTTGGTAGATTCCACCAAAGTTTACAAAAAGAAATAAATGAACTCATAATATAAAATAGTACTATGGAAAATAACCAATTAATAGAAAATGTATTAGTTCACAATGGAAAAGAGGAACAAATACTAAATTATAATTATTCTCATTTCAGAATGAAGAATTTAGTGAATTGGGTTTTAGGAGAAATACCAAGTGAATTAGTAAATGAAATTAATGAAAAAAAACTACAAGTTTATATAGAGACAGATTTGGAATATTCTAAAGCAAAATTTATCAATTTAGAAACAGATAGTAGGGAATTACTTTTGATGTTCCAAAATCTTACTATTGAGTACTGCGAGTAATCTTTTTACGTTTAATTCATCTTTTTTCTCCAAACAACCTATAAGATTGGCTATTTCTAACATTAAAGCAAAATTTTTATGCTCTTCTTGTATGAAACCATATCTTTCAAATAATTCAAGTATATCCCAAAATTGTATATTAGTATTAAGTTTAGGATTTACATTCATCTGAATAGTACTGTACACAACACCGTGTTATATTAATAACACTCTAAAAGTATTGTATTTATTGACTTTAAATAAAAAATATTAGATTAGGTACAACATAGGTCTAACAAAAAAGGTATCTTAAAACTACAATGTTTTACTAGGAAATATCTTATGAAAAGGGTCGTAAAAGAGTATATAAATCATACCTGCATTACCTATAAAGAAAAAAACTCTGGGTGCTCTATTACTCTTCTTATTAGTATATAAACCAAATTCACCAAATTGAGGTAGTTGTTCCGGCGGAATGTGATTTTTTTTAAAAATCTTTTTAACAACATTAACAAGATTTTTATTAGGGTTGACTGTTTTTAGATGCTCTTTATGAGATGAATTATTTAGAGATTCATCTAAACTTTTCTTGCATAAGTTTTTTATTTTATCGAAATAAATATTGTAATCAGACTTATTTGGAAACTCTTCACTCTCCATTTTAAGAAATTCTGGGTTGTGAAATGAGTAATCAAGATCATCATTAATGTTTAAATAATCATATGCAATTGATGGCGTAGTTGTAAATGTTATAGGAAAATCATCACCTAACCTAAACTTTAAATCTCTTTCTTCGTATTCAATTAAGTTACTTATTTCGTCAAGTATATTATCAACCATTCTTTTTTAATCGACTTGTATAATACTTGTAAATACTTTCTACAGTAATTTTATTTGTAGATCTCTCAATTGGTGATAAACCTTCTCTAGCTTCATTCCAAGGGTCTTCTTTATGAGTCAAAAAAACAAGTTTCTCATCTGACATTACACCATAACTATCTAAAACTGCAAACAACAACTTTTTCTGGTCGTTATCTAATTCTAATTTATCCAGATTACTGGTAAGCTCCTTTGATAGTCTTTCCTCATCATAACCATATTTAAAATTATCATTACGAAAAAATTTATCTTTAAAGTTATTATAAACTGTTCTATAAACAGGGCCATTAACCCACGCTTCTGGCAGTTCATCAAAAAAAGTATACTTATCAAATTTTATTATATTCCATACCTGAACATAATACAATAGTTTTTGAAGCTTCAATGGACTAATTGACACACCCTTATTTTGACAATAAAGGATTATAAACTTAACAAGTGTTTTTAGATTTTTAGTTTTCATTTAGTTGTAAATCGGTGCAAAGTTAGAAAAAACAAACTCATAATTAAAATTAATGAGTTTGAGATATATAAATAAAATTTTAAATCGTTTAGTTTATCACAAAACAAAAATTAAAAAAACCGTTTCTAAACCAAAAGAAACGGTTTTCAATATGTATTTAAACTTAAAGTTATTAAGCTGCCGTACCAGAGCCTAAATACACACTATTTGATACTTGTGTACCATCAGCCGAAACAAACGCCATAAATAGCTCTACCGTGTCTCCTGCATAGGTATTTGGTATTGGAACCACTTGTGAACCTACAGTTCTATCAGCACCATCCAAAATAGAAATTGATTCTTTCTTACTTGGATTGTAAACCAATACCATCGCTTTATCCGTTACATTTGCGTTACCTTCTGCCGAGTTATCATCCCAATCAAAACTTACTTGTCCTGCGGTTGTCAAATCGGTTGTAGGATTCAAAACGCCAGACAAAGGACCTCTACTTAATAAAGCTAAAGAATAATCAATCGTAAAGTTAGGTGCGATACCTCCTACTGCATTATTTAATACATAGGACATTGCTGCATTAAATTCCGTTTTCTTGGTCGCAAAAGACTTATAACCGATTTTGATAAAATCTTTAGTCGCTTGCAAATACTCCAATGTAATGGTAAATTTATTACGCTGATTCACTTGTCCCTCTGTTCGAGGATTCGCCACGCTGGATGGCTTAATTCTAATGTAGTCGATACCTTTCCAGCTACCTCCAACAATGTTACCTACCTTACCAGATAAGCCTCCTAAAATTCCTTGGGCTATTTTCCCCATACTTATAAATATTTAAAATTAATACTCGTTCGGATTTGGTACGGACTTAACATTGCTTTTAAACCTTATTTTCGTTACTAATATAACTAATATTATGCCATTTTGTTACTGTTTTAGGCTTGTATGATGCCTTTGCGTTAGGCTTCTTTGCTTTGCATTACTTTGAAACAATTACGAATATATGCCAACTTTAAAACTGACATTTTATCAATGACATTTTGCAGTTCTTTTTCTTTTTTACTGATAACTTCTACAGCTTTTATGTGTTTTTGCATCTGATTGGTAATATTACCACTTGATTTTAAACCTTTTTTAAGCGTGTTTTTGCAATCATCTACAGAGATAAACGGAATAACACTACCTTTTAAATAGTAGGCGTAAAAACCGCCAATTTGCAACATCAGCGATAAGTGAAATAATGTGTTTTTTGCTTCTTCGGTTGCAGTTGTGACTACAAAACAATTAGGACAGGGATTTGTTAAGGGTTTTCCGCTGTTTAGACCTTTGTTTAGGATGAAAAAATGAGGGTTCGAGTAAGTGCGACCAGATTTGTGTGTTTTTAGTTCAAAAGTTGACATAGCTATCCAATTTAAAATTGCTTCGCTACGCTTCGCACCATTATTTTTTTTGAAAAGAAAAAAAGATAGCCATAGTTATTGTGGCGTGGGTAAGGCTGTCAAGGTTTTTGGATAAAAGTTTTTTGAGTTAAAATGTTTAATGAAATAGAAGAAATATTGTGAAAAAAGTTTTATTCAAAACCCGTAGGGCTTGACCTTTACTGCCTTGTGCGGCTGGCAGAGGAAGCCACATATATTTGCTACCTTTTTTTATTTTATTACTATACCTGTTAATATTACTATTATAATAATCATAATAATTGTGAAGACCTTTGTAGAATAAGAATCATCGCCTTCTGGATTTTCAATTTTATTACCGTTATCATCAATATCGTGAGGAAAGAATAAATCAAATAAATCTTCAATCATTTTTTTCATAACCTAAATATAACTTTTCTGGGGAATTAACACTTAAAAAAATAGGTTTCAGTTCGTATTTGAGCGTTGGGTGAAGCGTTTGTATGGGTAGCGTTTTAAATAGTTGTTTGATAAAACAGCATTTAAACAAGCTACTTATACAGGACTTTTAGACAATAGCTTATTGCATTTTTGAGGCACGATAAAAAGTAATGTGCTATGGCGTACTACTAAATATTGTAAACCTATTTTTTTATAACCGCTGACTTGGGTGGTGGGGAAAAGTGGATAGTTAAAACATATAATATACAAATTTTATATAAACGATTTGACAACTATTTAATAAAATATATTAAAGATGCAAAACTTACTATATACTGTGAAATAAGTAAAAAATAACATGCTAATTCATATCTTTAGAACTTTGAAAATAAAACCTAGTATTATTAATATTTAATGGGAAATAAAGCTACAACAGTTGAACAACAAATAAACAAGTTAATAAAAAGAGGACTTGTTTTAAACACTTATGAAGATATTGAAAAAGCAAAGGAAATATTATCTGATATAGGTTATTATAGATTAGGTTTTTATTGGTACTATTACCAAGATAATGATACCCATGAATTTAACGAAAATGTAGCATTAGATGATATTGTAAAACTTTATTATTTTGATTTTGACTTAAAAATGAAACTATTAAGATACATATATAGAATAGAAGTTCATTTTAGGACACAATTAGTGTATGAGGCTTCAAATCATTATATTAACAATAACACATGGTATGTAGAACCTAAAATAATTAATAATCTAGACTTTGATGAATTTTATCAAATATACGAGAAGGTTAAAAAGAACAGTAAGACATTATCAAAGCATCACACTAACAACCCTAATCAAGATTATGCACCCGCTTGGAAAGTTTTTGAGTTTTTAACTTTTGGACAAGTCTTTAACTTCTATAATAATTTAAAAAATCAAGAGCTAAAAAAGAAAATAGCTGAAATTTATGGATTTAGAGACATTAAATTGCTAAATAATTATTTGAGTGCATTGATAAATATTAGAAATATTTGTTCGCATAATGGGGTACTTTTTGATTATGAACAACCATATGGAATAATGCGTATACCTAATATGAAATATAGAAACAAGACATATAATAACACAAATCTCAATGCTTCAATAAGATTACTGTTATTTATGTTAAGCAAAGTTTCAAAAAATAGAGCCAACGAGCTAGAACAAGAATTGAAGGATTTATTTACTACTGCAAAAGAAAATAACCTAGTACATGATGTTATTAATACTAAAATTAAATTTGACTTGTAATGTTAAATAATAACTAACATAATAAAATTTGGTATTAAAATTGTATATTTGTACTCGAAAGTGCCCGTTTATACATTCTGCTATATGTGAGCACTATAAAATAAGATTAAAATAACCTAGACGTTTTACGCTCTAGGTTTTTTTTATACTTCGCTAAAATATTTTTAAAATTATGTAGGTAATAAACAAGTTTAAAAGAAGTAAACACTAAATAATACGATTGTTTAATGCTTGTACAAAATGTGGTTTGAAGTACGGATGTGAGCGGTGGATGAGCGGATATTTTACATAATAGCAGTTATAGCTACAAAAATATAAGAACACGCCGTAGGCAACCATTGAAAAGGTTTTTGCTACTATAACTTCTATTATGTAACATAGCTTTGGGTTGGTTTTTTGGCGTAATAGTTGTTTGAGCGTAGGCAATGGCTCTTTGCTTTTTTATTGTACCAATTAAGAAAAATAGATACTTTTAAATAAAACAAGCAATGTGCCATTATAGCGTTGGGTACAACTATTATGACATAAAACCAACTATGCGTTGGCGAGCGGAACAAAATAAAAGACAGAGGATTTTGAGGTACGAAAAAACTGGGTTTTATTTTGTGGGGGATTTAGTTAGTATCAATACCCTTTGGTTTACTATTAATCAAACGATACCATTTTTTGAATTGATTATAATTCCAATCCTTACGCTCATATTTAGTTATACCTTTTTCTTTATCAATTTCAAGTATTTTTATAACAGAAAATTGCTCTCTTGAATCCTCATATGTTATCCAGTAAAAAGTACCATTTAATTGTTTTGTTATATTAAACAAGACGAAAACCTTCCGCCAACATCTATTCCAATATCTGTTTGGATGACTTTTATGAGGTCTGACAGTTACACATTTTAAAAATTCAATAACCATATACCCTTTATCCTTATGATTAAATATGCTATCTATATCAATACCAAAGGTATCAACATCCTCTAATAGTTCCATTATTAGAACTTTAGCATCATCATCTGCCTTACCTATTTTTTTTGATATATTATCGTCTGACATAAAAATATATTTTAAAATAATTCAGAAAATAATTTCCAATGCTTGTTTAATTTGCCTAGTGTGTAGTCATATTCGAAATCTATTTTATTATCCTCTGAATATTCTTTTAAATATGTTTCGTTATTAAAATAATACCATTGATTGTTTTCTAAAACCACTAAACCACCTATATAATTACCTCCTTCTTTATTTAGTTCAATTAGCTTTTTAGCTAAACCTTCAGCTCTACCTTCTGGGTTTTGTGCTGTATTACCACTCTTTGTATCAAATATGCCTATTCTACCATCTTTGAATTTAATTATCCAATCTGGGTAAAATAATGCTTCTTCTTTCTTACCTGTATTAAAGTATTTTAAACAATAGTGTTCTTTACCCGAATCACCATTTTTAAACCACCAATCTATTTTATCTTTTTGCTGTTCTAAATAGTTTAAAAACTTTAATTCGTTTACTCTACCATTATATTGTTTCTTTAAATAAAAAGGTTGAACTACACTTAATTCGGAAGTACCTTCATCTTTAGTTAATTCCGCATAATCTTCTGTAAAGGTGTATTCTTCTCTAATTTCAAATAAAGGTGCTTCTCTTTCTTCGATTTCAGTTTTACGTTTTTCCAAAAACGCTTTTTTGATTGGGTAATAGGTCTTTAAAGTTTTTGTTAGTGCTTCTCTAAAAACACTTTTCTGCTCTTTGTTTAAATCATTAATTAATATTCGATAATACAAATTACTATCTTGGTCAAAAATGCTCTTAAACCATACTCTAAAGGCTGATTTTAAAGGTGACCAAGAACGAGCAACGTTAGATACTTTTACTTCTGTTTCTGATTGCTCTGTTAATAATTGATAGCAATATAAATTGAACAATTTTTCTACATCATTTCTTGATATTTCGTAATCTTCTTCGTGCCCTTTTTTAGCATAGTCAAGATTTATTTTATCATAATCTGTAAAGACTGCATCAACAATTAATTTATTAGTAACTGTTGGGTTTATATTTACTCCTTTTGCTACGATTTTTTCTCTAATACTAATTGGATGGTCTTTTTCTTCAACATCAAAAAAGTCATTAAAAGAACTTAAAAAAGACATTTGAAACTTTACTGCGTGACCTAAATCTCCATAATCAACCCTTGAAACAAAATCAGAATAAAGACCTTCTATATTTTCAATATTATCCTTTCTTTTAGTGGTGTAAATAAAAGGTTTATTTTTTATTGTTTGATCTGGTATTTCTACATCATTACGCTTGTAATTAGTAAATAGATAACCTGTACTTAAATTAGGATTGTTTTTATAATCGTCTTTAGCATTAGGTTCTGGCATCCTTAAAATTCTACCAATTGTCTGTGTGTAAAATGATGCTGAATTAATTTCCCTAAACATAACTAAAATGTGTGCTCTTGGACAATCCCAACCTGTACCTGCTGCTTGTTTGAACATCATAAAATCAATATCGCTTTCATTATGAGTAATGAAATCCATATTTTTCTGTTTACCATCAAACCATAAAGCAACTTTACGCTCTACATCTATTTTCTTTTTAGTGAGATAATCTAGTACAATTTGTTCTTTTGTTTTTTGACCTGACTCTTTTAATTTACTATCGTCATTTGGTAATTGAATTAATACTAAAGGGTTAATATCTTTTCCTAATTCTTTAAATTCTTGTTTTAATTCTAATTGCCTTTCAATTGCTAACTCCAGTAATAATTCGTCTAAATCTTTATTAGGGTATTTTTTTAAATCTTCTTCTGTTTGAACCGCTATTTTTTCCTTGATTAAACCCTCTTCTACAACATCATTTCTATTAACCCTTACATAACCTGCTAGACCTTCATCTTCTTCATCTCTATTTGGGATATATTTAGGCGTTGCAGAAATATTTAGAATTACTTTTGGATTTATTATATCAATGATATTTTGTGCTAAATCTGTTCTACTACTTATATGACTTTCATCTACAATAAGTATAATTTCTCTACCCTCTTTATGTGTGTTTTCTATTAAATCTTCAAAATAATAACCCTGTTCTTTTAATAAGACTTCATCATCTGGTCTCCTTAACACCCTATTATCAGCACTAGTAGAAACTAACTTTTGCCAATTGATAAATAGTATGTCATTTTTATAAAACTTACCTTGTTTAAAATCATTAACTGTAAGCAATCCATTTTCTAAATTAGAATCAAAATATTCTTGAAACTTATCTTTACTCTGCATTGCTAAATCATCAGAAAAAGTAATCCATATAAAAGCCTTGTCATAATCCCAATTTGGTAACGCATTAAGGCCGTGAATAAAGTTTGATACCATAAATGTTTTACCACTACCTGTTGGGGATTTAAAAACCAAATGTCTTTGAGGTTCGGTTTGTTCCCATAGTCTAATAAAACTTGACGTTAATTTATCTATTGCTTTCTTTTGAAAGTCTAAAGGACTGAATTTGCTCATACAGTTACTATATTGTATATCTTTTTGTAAATCTCTAAAATCGGTTGTGGTATCGTTTTGATAGTAATATGGTCTAAATGGTCAAATAAACTTTCAAACTCACTTCTGTTACCCCAACTAAATAAATATAATGCTATTGGTTTTTTTATATTTTCTATCTTATCTAAAAAGATTTCCATTTCGGTTAACTCTTCTTTAAAATAAATGGCTGTTACCTTTTTATCATTTTCAAATAATTGATAACATTTACTTAATTCTATTTCTTCTAAAGTGTTTTCGGCTATGGAAAGTAAATATCCTGCTTTGTGTGCTAAATTAGATTTATCTTCATCTGTAGCTGATAAAATATTATTAGAACCTACAAAATCTGTTTTGTAATATTTTAGGGAATTACCTAAACCAGGTATCTTATTTCCTTTTAAATCTTTATAACCTTTTATTACTTTGGTACTTCTAGGATAGGTAACTTCTGTACAAATATTACCTTCATCATTGGTACAGATTATGTTTTGAATATTATAACCTTGATTATTTAATTCTAAACAAGATTGCAGTGTTGTGCCGGAACCAGCAAAAAAATCTAAAATAATAGATTCTTTATTTGCCGACACTTTAATTAAGTCTTTAATTAAATCAACTGGTTTAGGTGCTTTAAAATTATTATTATGAACAATATTTTTTAATTGATTAGTACCATTACCACTACTGTAAACTGGTTTATAAAACAAAGTTTTAGGTTTTTTAGATGGCAAATCACCTAATTCAGGTCTCTGTTTTTTGTTAATTGTATATTTTCCATTAAAATTTACTATAATGTTATATGGCTCATCAAGCATTTTTTTTCTACTCCAACGCCAAGTCATATATGAACTATTAGTAATTGGAAGAATAAACGAAAAACCTAATTTTTCATATTTTTCTTTTAAAGAATTTATTAATGTATCATTAAAAACTTTATCTTCTTTATTGTAAATTAATTCATATTCTTCATCTGTAATATGACTGATTTTATGAGTTTTATTATCAAATAATATAGGGAAAAAGAGATTAGCTCTTTTTTCACGAGGCGCATTTTCGCCTGTTGATTTTAAATTAGCACCTTTTTTATAAAACCCTATTTCATCTTCATCCCATTTATCCAATTCTTCATCGTCTAATTCAAATTGATTAAAATCACATTTAGAAATATCTTTTGCAAATACAACTGTGTACTCGTGTGTGCCAGCGAATGCAAACTGGTCTTGATTACCTTTCAAATTCATAATTGTAGGTAATATTGCTACTTGATTATAGCTACCGAATACTTTAGAGCACAGTAATACAAGGTTTGCTAACTCATTATCATCAATACTTATAACAATTTTACCTGTATCTCTTAAAAGTTCTTTTGCTAAATCTAGCCTTTTATACATAAAGGACAACCAATAACTATGGCGTAATGGCGATTCTTTAGGCACTAGTGTACCATCTGGAAACTTATTGATTATACGTTTATCTTTATATGTAAAGCCATCTTTACCTGTGTTGTAAGGGGGATCTATATAGATTAGGTCAATTTTATTTTTGTGTGTATAATTAAGACAAGTTAAGGAATGATAATTATCTCCTTCAATCAGTAAATGAGTAGGTTTACCATCTTTATTTTTAATTGCTTTCTCTTTTACCTCTGTTAAAATTGGCAATTGGTTTTCTGATTCTTCTTCAAATGCTTCTGGAACATCTAACCAAGTAATACCGTATTTTTCAGTTTTTATTCTGTTATTAGAAATCTCCAATTTCTTTTTTAGAGCTTCTATTTCTGCAAGTAATTCTTTTTCTGTTGGCATTAGTTATCGTTTTCTTTATTAGAAACAATCAAATCTTTTATATCTACATTTAATATTTTAGCAATATCATAAAGGACTTCAAGTGTAGGCTGGTTTCTGTTTTGAACATAACCATTTACAGTATTAAAACTTTTACCTAACTTATCTGCTAACCAGACCTGTTTAATACCCTTTTCTTCTAAAACTTCTTTAATTCGGTTCATAAAAGGTTGTGATTTGAAGCAATAAATATATAGTATTTACATTGTATTTATATAATGTATTGCGTTATATTTTTGATTAATATGATTTAGTATTGATTACATAAGTAATAACTAATAATCATTTAATAGTTATTTTATTTCTTGTAGCCTTGATAAATAGGGTTTATAAATCAAATTACCATTGTTGGACTTTATTGTTAACATATGACTATTTATAAATTTAGAAACATCTAAAATCGTGGTACAATTATTAAGTTTTATAGGGTTTTTAGGTAATGTAATAGACTTAAAAAAATCTTCAAGTTCTTTTATCTCCTTATCCCAATTTAAGCCTTGTTTGTCTTCATAGGTTGTACTAAATACAGTATCATTTATTTTAATTGCTTCAATTGATTGAGCCTTAACTTTAGCCTTTTTAACTTTTGAATCTGGTTTTAATTTCTGTTCTACTGTCGGTTGTATTAAAGTAGTTTTTGGTTTAGGCTTTAAAATTGGTTTCTCTCTAAAATCTTGCCAATTCAATTTTATTAGATAGTCTGCTATATCTTTACCTTTATCTCTGTCTTGATTAGGTGCAAGTTGCTCTAATAAGTCAGATACAATAAATGTTGAGTTTTCTAATTTTGATTGAATATTTTTTGCTTTAGCAGACCATAAATTAAATGCTTTACTTTCTTTAGATAAATCTGGAAAGAGGAATACTTTACGACCTTTTAAGGCTTTACATTTTTTTAGATTTAAACTACTTAAATTATAAACTGCCAACCATAATAATTTTTGAGGGTTGTTAGGAAAGCCAAAATACAATGTGCCATAAATTGCTGTTTTTGGTGCTTCTACTAATGCTATTGCATTGTGAGGATATTTAGACAATAGATGCTCACCAAATAAACAAGAAACTTTAGTTTCGTTGTTGTTATAATCTTTTAGCCATTGTGGTATTTCTTTTTGATTTCTATTACAATGCTTTTCTATTATGGCGTGTAAAAAATTAGTGTTTATTGTATGGTTTGATTTATTGAATATTTTCACTTGAATAGCTCTTACATTATTACCACTATCAATAAACGGAAATGTTGTGCCACCTTTACAATATCCTTTTGTTACAGTACCTAAATGATATTGTGCTATAATTTTTTCAATATCATCAGCTTTAAAAGGATATGCTATATTGTACAATAAATTTTGAATAAAATTGTTTTCTTGATAAGCTGTTCTAGTTTTGTAAAACACTTCTTTTGGAATAAAAACTTGTTTAGGCTTTACAACAACTTTACTATTGTAATAGGTTGGTATTATTGCACTGCTACTGTCTATTGCATAACCATTTTTATATGGGTTTAAATGATAACCACAATTAACCTCTCTATCACATTTGCCATATTCATCAGGTAAATATTGCTGTGTTTCTATATCAATATATCTTACAAAGCGTTTTTTTTGACAGGCTGGACAACGATGTTTTTTGCTTCCTTTTTCAAAAGTGTATCTATATTGGCTCATAAAAAGTTTTCTTTAGAGGGTAACTTTAATAACTTTAGTAACTCATACTGTTATTTTAGTTATTTTAATTACTGCTTTTAAACATCTTTTTTAAAATGAAACTTCCTTTGTTATAAAGGCTGCAAGTTTGTTACCTGCTACACGTTCTACTATGATTTTATAGTTTTTTAGCCTTTTAGAAAAATTGACTTTACTTACTGGTTTAAAACCATCTTCAGAACAATACTGCCTGTAATGTGGATATAGGTCTTTTATAAGTGTGTAATCATTAGGGGAAATATTATAGTCGTTTTCATCGATAAACATTTTAACGCTATCTGATTGCGTTTTATAATCCGCAACTGCTTCTTCTGCTGCTGTACATTTTGAAAAACCTTTTTGTTCTAATAAACGATTTAAGCCTTCTAAAACCCAATTAAAAACACCTGATAATTCGGTTTCTATAATTTTATTATGTAGGCTTTTATCTTGCTTTTCTGGTGGGATGGTAACATCAAAAGGAATAATTAAAAATCTCCTAAAATATGCGTTTGTCTGTTCTACCTCTTTTGGTAGATCATTACAATTGAATATTAATTTTGCATATTGCTTTAAAGTAAAAGGTTCGCCATAAGGTAATCGAGCTTCTACAGGTTCTCCTGAAACTAATTGTTTAAAAATTGAACTTTCTAATTTGCCATTAATTTCTGATGCATAATTCACTAATTTGTTAGCAATTTTTGCTCTGAAATAACCATTTTCATTCGTTAGGCTTTGTAAAGAATAATTACTTGTATTTTCATCACCAAGTAAAGCGCTAACAACTTGAAAAAATACAGATTTACCATTTGCACCACCACCATAAAGAATTAATGCTTTTTCTTCTTTAAGCCTATTACTATTGTGCTTAATAAATAGAAAACCTAAAAATTCAGCTAATACATTTTGTCTTTCTATATCTGGTAAAACTTCATTTAAATAGTTTTTAAATATTGGTGATTCTGCTTCTGGGTTATATTCAAAAGGTAATTGATACGTGATAAAGTCATTAGGGTTAAATGGTCTTATTTGAGTACCCTCTGTATTTATTTCAAATGTTCCATTTTTTAAATTTATCAAAACATTGTCTGCTGATGGTGGTATAGCATCTAGGTAAGCGGTTGCCAAAAATTGTTCGTATAACTCCTTTTTGAATCTATAATATTTCGCAGAAAATTTAGGTACACCCATTTTTTCGGCTGCTTTACCTAAAAACTTCTGAAATGCTTCTTTATCAATTTCACTCCAATAAGAACCATTGTATAAATAAATGAAACTATGATTTTTGCATAAGCCCCAATTATTGCTTCTAGCGGTATTTAAAACAGTATCAATTGAAATAATTGAATAGTGCTTATTTGTCAATTTAAAATTATCGTGAACACTTGGATTTGCTATTCTCTCAAAATCTACCTTATTAAATTGCTTTAAAAGTTTAGATAAGATGTTATTGTGTTTAACTTCTTTACTATCTGTTAATTCGTTAATATGTCTGATAATTGTTTCAGGCTCTTCTAAACTCTCAAATTGAGGGTTTAATGGTACAGCATTGCTCATAACTTAAAGATTTAAAGATTAGTAATTATTTCTTTTTGTTGTGAATGCTTTGCGATAGTTATTATCTAATAACTTTTGCACGTCGCTCATACGATAATAGATTTTTGAACCTATTTGTGAGAATGAAATAACGCCTTCGTCACGCCAAGTTTGAGCGGTACGTTTGCTAATATTCATTAGCAGAAGAAATTCTTGATTGTCTAAAAAAGTGTCTTGAGGCTTCTTTTGTTTTTCCTCTAGTTGTTTGTTTAGTTGGTCTAAACGATTAACTAAATCTTTGTACTGTTGGGTGCTTAAAATGATTGCTTCCATTACGATATATATTTAAAATTATACCGCAATATTGCCCTTAACATAGGTAGCTATAGGGTTACCCTTATAATACCCTTATAACAGGTGTATTTTAATGTATTGGGTTGTTTTTAATGTACTGTAATGCTTCCTTTTTGTAATTCTCTGATGTTGTAGATGCATCTAGTTCTGACCTTAATTCTAAATTTATTTTATCTGCAAAAACATTGCATAAGGTTGACAAACCAATATTAGGAATTATCATCTTTTCTCTTAACGCTTCAATCACTCCCCTTAATGCTCCCTTTTTTCTTGGTGTTAAAATACAAGAGCCATTTAATGTTATGCTTAAATCTTCAAGTAACTGCAAAACATAAACTTGCTTGTTAGTTTGTGGAATAAGAGAATTGAAATCTTTCTTTAAATCTTTTGATGGTTTTTTAGCTGTAGAAGTGATACCACTTTTAAAATCGTTTAAAGCATTTATAGTAGCTTCTTTAAATAACTCAAAATGATTGGTGTAATGCTTCCAGACGTGCATTGCATATTTTGATAAATAGGTTTCTTCTTTGTATTCCATATAATTTGGAAACCAATAGGTATCGTGATATAGTCGTTTAAATACTTCAGCTCTTTTATCTGGTGTATGGGTTTTAAATTGATTTACTGATAATGTGAGGTATTTATTAATTTCAAAGTCGTTTAATGGCTTGATTCTTTCGTATAAAGATTTTAAAAACTCATTATATAAGGCACCAGAAATAAAGTTATCAAAATACATAGGGGCAAAAGTATATTTTTCCCATTCATCATCAAGTTTGCGTTTGTATTCTGCTGCTTCTATCGCTAAACGTTTTTCTAATTCTTCTACAATAAAAACGTCTTTAGGTTCATCGTTTTGGTAGTTGGTGTAGGTCATTGCTGGATTGGTTAATTTCTCTTTTGCTTGATGCTTTTTTTCTTCCTCAACAGTTTCTAATATACTCTTGAAAGTTGTTAGTCTATCCGCAATCGCCATATATTTTATAAAATGTGAGATAAACTTATTATCAATACCAAAATGCCCTTCTTCAATCATTTCTTCCCATTCTAATTCATCAAGATTCTCAACATCTTCTACCTTTTTAAATTTCATTGTTAAGACTTCTAAAACGTCATCAAACTCTTGTGATAGAAAATTTCTAATTAATCTTTCTCTGTATAGATAGTGATTATCACCTGATAAATCAAATTCGCTAGGACTTATATAACATCTTAAAAACTCTGCTATATCAGGACTGCATTTAGCGAGTTTCTTTTGCATTTTCTTAATCTCCTTTTTAGTAAACTCTACTTTCTCAACATCATTAACACAAGAACTATACATTAGTTTGTCCTTATCTGTTTGAGAGTAAACAGCTGTTTGAATAAAGCTATCAATAGCATCTGTGAATTTGTCTAACAACAACAATTCTATTTTTGAATATTCACCCATATTAATTGATGTATTTATCTACTGCATTATCCAACTCACTACTAATAATTTTTGCATACACTTGTGTAATACCAATATCTGAATGGTCCATCAATTTAGAAACGTGTTCTATACGCATACCATTATTTAATGCCCTGGTGGCAAATGTATGTCTGCTAATATGAAAACTTAAATTAAAAGGTAGTTCTAAACGTTTACCCATTTTTCTTAAATACATATTACTTAATGCGATTGCTCTTCCGGTTATTAAATTTCTATATTCTTTATCTGTAAAATAGGTTTTATCAATATTTGCAAAAGGGAAAATTATATCTTCTTGCTTCTGTTCTTTTTGTTGATACTTCTCTAATATCTGAACTGCTTTTTGACCTATTCTAACGCTATGCTGTCTGTTTGTTTTTCTGATTATCTTGGTTATTCTTCCGTTTTTCTTATCGTAATTCTTCCATTTTAGCTCTAGCATATCCCCAAACCTTAAACCACCTGCAAAGACTGAAAATATAAACATATCTTTTATAATCTGTGCTTTGTCTTTATTTGAAACCTCTAAATCCATAAAGTCCTGAAACTGTTCCGCAGATAGATAGCGTTTTGTACTCTTTTCTTTTTTTACTGTGAACTTGTTAAAGGGAAATAAATCCAAAGGTATTAAATCTTCTTTTTGTGCTTCCTTAAACATTATCTTCATAATCTTTAAAGAGAAATTAATTGTTGTGTTATTGTTACCTAATGTAGAACTGCAATAGGATGCGAAATCCTTTAAAGTAGTAACTGTAATATCTTCAAACATTAATTCTCTATGACCTACAAACTTTTCAAACTTCTTTAAATAGGTTTTGTAATTCTTATACGTTGAATATGCTAAAGTGTCTTTTCGCTTTTCGCAAAGATTATCAGAGTAGTCAAAAAAGTTCGTTAAGGGTTTACCCTTAATGGCCTCTTTTAGTTTTCTTGCTGTTGTAGATTGGTTTCTTCTTTCTAGGTCTGCAATCTCGCCTTTTGCATCTGCAACCTTTTGAGATATGTAAGCGTTTAGCCTTGTAGAATTACTGTGATTCTTCTTTACTTTTTGCTTATCTTCATCCCATTCATTTGGCTTTAATTTTAGGCTTAACGAAATGAATTTAGTTTTGCGGTCTTTGATAACTCTTAAATAAAGAGGTGCTTCTCCTGCTTTATCTACTTTGTTATTTCTTAAAATTAGTTTTATTGAAGACATAAAGTACTGGTTTTAAAGGGATGCAAAGCGGTGCAACCTAGTACGAAGGTACAACAATAGGTACAACAAAACAAGCATTTTAGCGCATTTTGTTGCATTACTTTACTTTAGTGAAAACCTGTAAAGTGTTGTAAATAAAGGGTTTTAGTGAATATTGAAGTAATTGAGTGCAGTATCTATACAACACCGTGTATAATTAATAGGGGAGGTATTATTTTTTTTAAAAATTAATATTTATTTTTCATCATTTCCGAACTGTGAATAATTAGTTTATACTATCCCCTACTAATCATACACAATCACGTTGTGCATAATGCGAAAATCGTGCTGAAATTGAACATTTGAACTAAAAACACCAACGCGCAAACAGCACATTTGGTTTTTTGCCAACACATAAGCCAACGCTGAAAAAACCAAAAGAGCTGTTTTTTTTTGCCAACGCTCAACCAAAATGAGGAAAACCGTAAGAAAAGAAACTGAATAAATAGTATTTTAGAAAAATCAAAACCAACTAACAAACACTAACCAAATCAATGATATTTAATATAACACACAAATTAAAAGTGTTTTATGATTATTTTATATGCTCATTACTATTTGTGAAAAATTTACTTTTCACTAAAAAACTTGTAGTAAATAACTTTTTATACACTACCAAAATAATTATTCAAGGAAATGAGGCAGAATTAAATTGGCAAACAACAGGTTGTCACAAAATCTCAATAAAGGGTTTAGGAATATTAACGGGAAATTCGTCAAGCAAAAGGATTATTCTAAAAGATAAAATAAATCCTATAAAAATAATCTTCTTTGGAATAGGTGGTCAAAAAGAAATTAAAGACATAGTTATTGAAACCCAATTACCTTTTCTTGTAAATAAATTTGATGCAAATTGTAAAAAATCAAATCTTACCTCAATACCGTTTTCCCAACAAAATTTAAAAAATATATTGATAAACTCTTATCGTTTGAAAGAGCCAAAGAGTATTCAATTAAAAAAGACCACAATTATTCCAATCAAATTAAAGGTACGATTTGAGCCTTTTATCAAATCAAACTATCCAATCAAATCTTAAAATATGGAAAGAGACTTCTACAAAAGCCCAAAAGCTTCTAAAACAATGAAATTCTTCTGGAAAGCCTCAGGAGGTGATAGTTACATCTTAGAGCGTTCAACTTATTCTGACCAAGTTAAATATATGTGCCTTGGTGGCATTATTGTCGCTACTGGACTAATGGCAGCATTGGCTGGAGGATATGCTTTTTATACCATTTTTGAACCAAAAGGCTCTGCTATAGAAGTCGATACTGTAAGCTGGACTACATCATTAATTTCTGTCGTTTTCGGTATATTTTGGGGTTTGATGATTTTTAATCTTGACCGTTTTATTGTTTCAAGTACAGGAGTTGGTGATGGTACTGAGGCTATTACTTGGGATGAACTTAAAGGTGCAATTCCTCGTTTGCTTATGGGTACAATTATAGCATTAACAATTTCAAAACCTGTAGAAATTAGAATGTTTAAATCTGAGATTGATGCTGAACTTCATACAGAGCAAATGAAAAAACAGCAAGAATACCTTGGTGAGATTAATTCAATCTATGCAGATAGAATTCAAAATGAAACTAATAAAATTGATAAATGGGAAAACGAAATTCAAATTAAGGAAGAGCGATATGTAGAATTAGAAAATTTACTTGCTGAAGAAATGAGTGGGAAACGTGGTCCAGGTGGATATGGAAAAGAAGCACAAAAACTCGAAGAGCAAATGAAGAGATTGGATAAACAAGTTGCATTATTGACAAGTAAAAATATTCCGCTTATTGAGGATTCTTATAATAGTATTAAAAAATTTGAGGTAAACAAGCAAAAAGATATCAGTAATGCAGAGGTCGTTTCATCTGGTTTAGATGGTTTATTAGAAAGAATAAAGTTAGCACATAAAATAGCAGGATTTTGGATTTCGTTATTTATAACTTTACTTTTTTTAGCAATAGAATTGACACCTATTTTCTTTAAATTAATGCTGATAAAATCACCTTATGATTTCCTTAAACAAAATGTACAAGAATTAATTAAAGCAGAACAAGGCATTTATATTCAATACAATTACCATAAAGATAAAAATGGTCAAGAGCGAGATTTAATTAAACATCTCGAATCAGAAAAGTTATTACTAGAAAAGAAACAACTACTAAAGGCTCAAGAAGAATTAACCCAGTATGCCATATCCAAATACAAAGAAGATATGATGAAAAAAATAGATGAAAATCCTCAATCATTTATCAAGTCTGATACAGTATAATATTGAGAAAAATGAAGCTTAAAAAGTTTTTTTGGACACTCTCTGGTGATGATGTAAACGTAATTGCCAAGTGTAACAATAAGACCAAAAGACGTTTTACGTCTATTGGGATTTTGGTTGCAGTAATTTTTATATTATCCTTTACGAGCTGTTATTTTGCTTTTACTAAACTACTTCAAAATTTTTGGGGTGGTATTTTGATTGGTTTGTTTTTTGCTTGGATGATTACCAATATCTACTTATTTCTACTTTACACATTATCAAAAACTGGATTTCCATACGTGCCTAATAAATTTGCTCGATTTATTTCGGTTGGCATAAGGCTAATTTTCATTGCTTTTATTGCCATTATTGTTTCCAAGCCTATTGAAAGTATTATTTTTTCAAAACAAATTGAATACGAAATTCTTTCATTCAAAAAAGAAAAAATTGAACGTTATTCAAAGACAACTAGTAACTACATAGATAAAGAGATTTTAGAATATGAAAAACTTCTAGTTGGAAACAATGATGATTTCTATCTTGATTTAATTAAAAATAGAAATGAACGAAAGACATCCTTAATTGCCTCAATGAACAAATTAGTTAACAAGTCTAATTACTACATCCAAGGTATTATCATTTTAAATAACAAATATCCTATATGTTGGTTAATAACCATTTTGGTTATTTCAATGTTTATCATTCCAACATATCTTAAAATATTTATACATAAAGACAGTATATTTTATAAAACTAAACACTATGTAGAATCACATCTAGTAAAGTATGAATACGAACTATTTAAAGAAAAGTACAATGAAATATTTAACCAAAAATATGGCTTTGATTTTCATTTTTATGAATATTGTTATGACGCACCTTTTAACACAAAAGAAAAAGAGATTGACAAAGAACCAGAGAAAGAAATCTTAACCGAAGACGATTTATTAGCTAGTTTATATGCCTAAATATGAAACCATAGAAAACCATATTGAGAGAAGGACTTACATAAAAGGTAAGTTCAAAGGCAAATTTATTGGGTATTTTGACCCAAGAAAATCGGATGTAAAACACGAAAATTTTTATGACCTTGAAGTAATTTCTGGTGAGATTAAAACTGCTAAGAAAAAGTCAAGCATAAGACATTGGGAAACAGGCGAACCTAAAAAGTTTCAAAATATCCAAAAATTCTTAACAAAGCTTCCAGAAAATTTACCACTTGAAATTACTTATGAAAACGGGGAAACCAAAACCTACAATGTAAATTTAAATGACAAAAAACTTAGTAATTACAAGCTTTCAAACCAAGTCTATGAAAATAATAAAGTGTTTGGCGATATTTCAGGAAGTATTTCAGGATATTTAAAACATTTTGACATTGAATATGAAGTAGTAGAAAAAATTGAAAAAACAATTGTACCCATATTACCAGATAAGGTTAAAACAAAAAAACAAACTGGTAACACAGAATTAAAAGGAAACTACAAGCGTTGGGAATATTATTATTCTGACAAATCTAAATATTGGGGTTCTTGGGAAAAACAATACAAAACTAATTCAGACTTTTCATTTTGGGAAACCTTAGGTTTAATAATTCAAATCATTGTAGCTGGAATTATCATAATTCCTCTTCTAATATTTGGATGGAAAATTATTTTACCAATCGCAATTTTAATAGGAATAATATATTTAATCTCACTTTTAAGCAATGTAATTTTAAACCTTTTTAAATGGTTTTTTAGGTTTGCTGGAATTGCAATTTTAGTATTAACCATCTTTGGCATAATATCACTTTTTTCAAACTCTTTAAAAACAACTGCTTCAAAACAAAATCTTGATTTTGATAATGAAAAAGAAATAAGTGAAACAAAATTGAACCCAATAATTGGAGATAGTATAATTTCACATCACAGAATTTGGCAAGATTATTCTAACCAATTCTACGAAACAGATTTAGAAATAAGATTGTCTGATTATCGAGATGCTTCTCAATTAAGAAATAATTTGTCAATTCCTTTAAATAATACAACTCAATACAACAGAATTGTATCCACTATCCACAATTACGATATAAATAAGCTTGACTTGGTTTATTTAAAGTTAGATAGCTTACAGTCTCAAAACATATTGAATAAAATTCAATTTGCAGAAGTTATTGTTTCTTTAATTCAAGATATACCTTACTCATTAATATTGAGTAATGCCTGTGATGCAAGTATATATAATGATGAATTCATAAAAGAGTATTTGAATGGAAATGGTAACTGTTTAAGCAATACGAGATATGGACTACTTACACCTGTTGAATTTATGTCAACCCTAAAAGGTGATTGTGACACTAGAACTCTTTTACTATTTACAATACTTAATCATTATAATTACGATGTTGCAATGTTATCAAGCGAACTTTATAAACATTCAATAATTGGAATAAACCTGCCATACCAAGGTATTTCAAAACTCATAAATGGAAAAAAATATATAGTCTGGGAAACTACTCAAAAAGGCAGTCCACCAGGTTTAATCTCTCGTGAAATTTCCGATATGAGGTTTTGGAATATTTCTTTAATATCAAATAACAACTTATCAATATGACAAATATTTTAACTTTATTAGCAGTTTTAGTAAGTACAGCTGTTTCTGTATTTCTTTTAAATAGTTTTGTGAAATTTAAATTAAAAAATAAACTTTCAGAGAATGAACATCCCATTACAATCTCTTATTTTAAAGGAGTTTTGTTTGTGTCAATTGGTTTATTGCTTAGTGAGTTAATCACAACATTCCAAACACTTACAAAAATATTACCTAGTCAGCTAGAAGGAAGTAATTTGATATTTAAAGAAGTATCATTTTATTGTATCTTTTTTGCAATTACATTATTGATTTTTGTTGTTTTGTTCTGGATTTCAACATTACTTTTTAGTTTACTGAGTAAAGGTGAAAGTGTTTTTGTGGAAGTCGCTAATAACAACTTACAATCAATAATATTATTTTCTGCTATATTGCTAGCTTTTACTTTTGCCATAAAAACAGGTATAACACCATTATTAGATGAGTATATACCTTATCCTGAAATGCCAATTTATCGTTAACTAAAATATGATTAGAATTATAAAAATTGTATTAGCAATATTATTGCTTTTATGCTTGTTAGATATGCCTTATGGGTTTTATCAGCTTGTTCGTTTCGTAGCACTAATCGGATTTGGAATTTTAGCATATAACGTAAGTGATAAGGAAAATAAAACGGAAATGATTATTTACGGAGGACTTGCACTACTCTTTCAACCGTTTTTGAAAATAGCATTAGGAAGAGAAATATGGAACGTTGTGGACGTTATTGTTGGAATAGGACTTATTGCTAGCTTGATAATGAATAACAAAAAAAGCCAACGCTAAAAGCCATACACATTTCCAGTCGCATCAGCCAACGCACCGCCAAAACTGTAAAAGAGTATGTCTTGCCAACGCTCACATTTGAACTATATAACAAACATCGGAAACCCAAGCAGAACCTAAAAAGCACTATGCACAACAATGTATATAAAACATAGCTAACAAAGGCTTTCCGAGAGGTTTCTGTTTATTTATTAAATCCGCCAAATTTTTATTTTTGTATACTTAAAAATTAAAAGATAAATAGAAAAAATAAAAATTCGGCTCGTGTATAATCCGAAAAGTTAGCGTTTATTTATACGCTACGTTTCATATACGGAGACGTTACCTGCAAGCTGAACAAACCGATGAACATAGGAAAAGAAATTAGAAATAGATTATCCAAATATGAAAAACTAGGCGTTGAAAAACAATCTAATGGAACTGAATTAATTGGAAAAGCACCTCACATTGCACCTTTAGCTCATCTACATTCAATATACAAAGGACTAAACACAAAGGAAATTGATAGGCTTGAACAAGAATTAGAAACTGAAATACCAACAGACTATAAAAAATTTCTGCAATTTTCAAATGGACTGCATATTTTCAATACAACATTTTGTCTTGATGGTTTAAGAACATCATATAACAGAACAAAGGAAATCGAAAATCGATTACCATTCTCGATTTTGACAACTAATCTTTATGAAAGACCTAAAAACGCAAAACCTGAACATTTTTTCATTGGTGGATATGATTGGGGAAATGGTTCACATTTGTACATAAATAGAGATACTAATAAAGTCTATCGTTGTAAAGAAAATGATACAAAACCACTAAATGAATGGAATAATCTAAATGAAATGATATTAAGTGAAATTGACAGACTAATGGAATTGCATAATGCAAGTGGTGAATTGAAAGAGAATATCGAAAAAACAACACCGAAAAGTCAATTTACGTCAGATAAACAAAGCTTCTGGAACAGATTGAAAAACATATTTTAAGAATAAAGCCAGCAGGTAACACCGTGTATAATTCATTGCTAGTTATAGCCTACTTACGAAAGTCCTCGCGGACTTTCTATCTGTTATTTATTTGCTAACTTTAGTGCTTAAACACGCAACGAAATCATACACAATCACGTTGGCAATAATTTGAAATAAATAACTATGAAACGAATTTTAATCTTTGCTTTTTTAATAACCTTTCAATTTTTAAATGCTCAAATTGACAAAACTGATTTAACACAGCTTGAAAAATTAGTTTATGAATTTGATATAGTTCTAAAAAAATATTATCCGAAAGTTGAAAACAACTCAGCTTACAAAAACTATATTGATGATTTGCTTCAGAGAAAAGTAAATCCAAACATTATAAATGAAAAAAACAGTTTCATCTTAATGAAAAAGTTTACTAAATCTAGCACTTTCAAAAAAATCTGGATATTGAATCCTAAAAAGAATAAGAAGAAATTTGTTATTAATTATAATGGAGAATTTTACAGTTATATTACTGAAAATTGTAAAAACAAGGATTTGAAACAGTCTTTATTAGAATTCAAAAAACTTAATACGAATGAATCAATGCCTTTTGAGCCTAGTCCTTATATTATTCTGGGAGCTTTCACTGGCTACCTGAAAGAAAATGACTATAATCTCAAAAATACAAAATCAGCAATAGCAATTATGTTCTATTATGATATAATGAGTGAACATAAAATTAAATAGTAACTATTGCCAACAATGGCTATAATTCAACGTGACAAATGAGCAATGAAAGAAAAATACTAACTTTAAAACAGCTGATTTCTACAGCGGAAAAGTCTCCGACTCTTTCCACGCCGAAATCATAGCCGAGGCCGTTGGCGGTAATTAAAAAAAATATGAAAAACAAGACGACAAAATTCATTTTCAAAACTCTCATACTTTTTCCAATTGGATTCGGAATCTGGACTTTAATTGGCGGTATGGATAATTTTCATTGGTTTTTCCCAACAATGATGGGTTTAGTTTTAGCGTTCGGAACTGTTTTTTGGAATCTATTCGATTACGAAAAATTTGACGAGATGGAAATCACCGATTTTCTTGAATCAACGCATAAATTGAATCTGGAAAATAGCGATGAAAACTGGAATCGAATAACTAATTTGGCGGAAAAATCTTTGATAAAACTAAAAGTATTAAAAAAGTCTGATAGTACTTTAAAAATAGAAATCCCTAGAAAACTATTTGACTCAATATTAACTGTAGAAAAAACAGAAAACCGAATTAGACTGAAAATTGAAAAAAGAGGGATTTTAAAGTTTTTACCTGATAATGCCGAAAATTACATCACTATACAAAAGATTGGAACGGAATTAAAAACTACCGCCAACACCGTATAAAATTAATGGCTAGTTCTCGTCTACTTACGAAAATCCTCGCGGATTTTCTATTCGGTTTTTATTTGCTAAAATAGGTGCTTAAACACGCCACTAATCTTATACATAAACGTTGTAGCCAATTTGAGAAAAGCATCCCGAATCAAAAATGAATTTAGAAAAAATAAAGAATACAATTTTTAAATACTTCAAAGTTTGGTGGATTCCGATTGTATCCTATATAATTCCATTCTTTATATTTTTATTAGGAGAAGGATTAAAAAGTGACAACATCATTGACATTTCTCTTATAATCTTTTTTATAAATATTTTAGGGAATATAATTTCTGCTATTGTTCAGATTTTTATCAAAAAATGGTACTACTTAATTCCTCAAATACTGATTTCAGGATTACTATTTGTTTTTGTTTCAATCATTTTTACTTTTTCGCCACCAGATTATTATGGAGCGAATAAAGTAATTCCTGAAAATTTAGAAATTTATGAACCAATAGAAACCGAACCAACTGAAAACGAATTAGAAAATTTTGATTTGATTTTGGCTTCATCTTTTCAACCAGGAATATATAATTACTATACGGACTTCCAACCAACCGAAATTGGAAGTTTCTACATAAAAGCATTTGAAGTAACTTCAAACGACCATCTTTCTGCGGAGAGAATGAAAAATAGGTCAAAAGTAAAAGTGGAGAATTTGGAGCCTAAATTATATTTAGGAGAATTTTCAATTTACGAAGGTTCTTGGGGAGACAAATATGGCGCAAGAATTGAATTATGGTATGAACCATTAAATGGAAATAAAGATTTTAAAATAACTGAAAGAAATTACGTTGTTGAAGGTTGGATGAGATAAAAAACTGGCTACAACACCGTATAAAATTAATTGCTGGTTTTAGCCTATTTACGAAAGTCCTCGCGGACTTTCTATCTGTGATTTATTTGCTAACTTTAGTGCTTAATACACGCAACTAATCTTATACAAACCCGTTGGCAATAATTAAAAAAACGAAATGAACAAAATTGGAATTTTAGTATTTATTTTAGCTTTTAGCTCTTGTAAAGCTCAAGATTTGACAAATTCTGATTTTAATAAAACGAATTGGTTTGCTGACAATGATAATCGGAATTTTTATGAATCTGACACTATTTCTCTAACTCGGATTTTGAAATTTAATAACGAGAACGACAAACTGAACGAACTAAATATCAAGCTTCAAAAAAACAACAATCGAGATTTGACATTAATGGAGTTCAAAAGTTCTGGCAGATTAAATATTCAAGATTTATTTGTAGAAAGTTGGACTGAAACGCTGATAAATGACGAATGGAAATGGAAATTTGATTCGAAAAATCAAATTCTTGAATTATATCAAAAAGGAGAATTACATTCATCTTTCCGAATTGACTCAAAACAGAATGACAATATCATTTGGGAATTTGAACATAACGAAATAAAAACTGAATCAAAACTTGACTTATTGATTCTGAATTTGATACGAATAAAAAAATAACTATTGCCAACACCGTGTATAATTCATTGCTAGTACTCGCCTACTTACGAAAATCCTCGCGGATTTTCTATTTGGTTTGTATTTGCTAATTTAGTTGCTGAAACACGCAACGAAATCATACACAAACACGTTGCCATTCATTGCGGAACTCACTCGGAAACGGAAAATCGGAATTTAAAAAAACTGATTTTTACCGAGTATAACGCCGAATGAATTGCGCTGAATTCTCACTCAAATGCTGAATGAAAATCACAGCGGATTTTTTAGCAAGTTTGCGGAATCAAAATCTGAATTGAAAACAAAAAACCGAACTGTATGCGGAATTTAGCAAGTTGCGGAATTACTCACTCAAACGGTTCCGAAGCGTCGGAAGAAAAATATAGCGGAATATAACGCTGACGGAACTCACTCGAACGTGGAAAAACGGAAAACAGATTTTAACCAGATAATTTGAACTCTGAAAAAACAACGAAATGGCAACAACGTGTATAAATAATGCTTAATTTAGTGCTTAATCAAAGTGTAGTGCGTTTTTGTTACGTCTGATTTTCCTTCGGAAAATCCTCGCACACAAAAACGCACTATTCATACACAAGCACGTTGCCACACATACGAAAAAACCATTGAACATTGGGAAAAACAGCAGAAAATATTGAGTATTATCTTGACCCGAAAAATGACAAAGATTATCTTCAAGATTTACTGCTGAATATCAAAGAGGCTTATAAAAATCAAACAAAACTGACTTTCCGAATTGTTAAACCGAAAGACAAAGGTTTTTTAGTAAAGGTTGGTGGATTATTTGCTTTTATTTCTTTTAACCATTTTGGTTGGTCATATCCATCAATCGAATTTTGGAAAAACGTATCAAACTCATTAATCGGAAATTTTTTTTCAGGAAAAATTTATCAAATCAAGGAAAATCCAATCTCAATTCAAATAGACGCAAAAGAGCAAGAATTTAAAATTCCGAATTTGAGTAAATGCTCTAAATATCGTGGGATAATTTTAAGAAAAACAAAATATGGTTTTTTTGTAGATTTAGGATTCCATTTTAATTGGAAATGTGGCTCAATTATGGGTTTAATTCATATATCAACATTTTTAGACGAATCGGATTATCAAAATTGGAAAGTCGGAGATGAGATTGAAACTGTATTTCAAGGACATAATGAAAACAACCAGCCTGTACTTGGAGATATTATTGAACGAGGAAAATGGAGAAATGGAGAAATGGAGAAACTGATAGGTACAGTCCAAAAAGTTTCTGTATCAATCAATGAAAGTGGGAAACCCGAATATTATGTTTTAAGAGAGCATAAAGCAACAGTTCCAATCAAAAAAGAATTTTATCCTAACTTCAGAACAACAGCAAAAAAATATACTTATGGACTAAAAGACGGAGAAATAATAGATTGCGAAATAATTAAAATAAACAGAAAAAAAGATAGTTTTGTACTGAAATTAACAATTGAACCACCAACGAAATAAAAAAGTACGTGTGGCAACAACGTGTATAATTAATGGCTAGTTCTCGCCTACTTACGAAAATC
>TARA_R110001632_G_scaffold172402_2_pt1 | contig 29766 bp, 4 predicted proteins | sample TARA_R110001632 | Tara Oceans TARA_R110001632 (sample SAMEA4398266) | marine metagenome | biome: Polar Biome; feature: [SRF] surface water layer (ENVO:00010504); material: water (ENVO:00002006), including particulate matter (ENVO:01000060) such as... | depth 5 m
ACCTCAACAAGGTATGCCTATGGCTGCTTATGGTATGCAACTAGGAGGATATGATATGCCTTTTGTTATGGGTAATGGAGGTATGATGAGATATCATAATGGAGGAACAGGCTCAGGTCATCCTCATGGAGATGAAACTGTTGACGGTAGAGAAGCAACAAAAGTTGACGCATTACCTGAAGATGGTGTTGATGCTAAAACAGATCAAAGTGGTTTTGAAGCAAAAACTATAGAAGAAAGAATTGCTGCAGAAAAAGCAAGAGAAGCTGCTGGTGAAGCTCGTGGTGCAGGAACTACTCCTTCATCAGGATGGGAAGATTCAATTTGTGATAGAATTAAAGCAGGTGCAACTTGGGAAGAATTAACAGATCCAGAAGTTGCTTTAGAAAAAACAGGTAGTAGAAAAACTCATTTAAGTGCAACTAGTGCTTCAGCTAAAGCTATTTGGGAGAGATGTAAAGGTAATCAAAATGTGTTTGAGGAAACTGTAAAAGAAACAGATGTTTATATTGTTCCTGTTGAAAATAAAACAGAAGGAACTTGTGGTTGTCCAGATCCTGAAGGTGGTACAAATGAAGATGGTACTCCTAAACTTATAAATGTACAAACAAAAGCAGCTCTTGGTATCCCAGAAGACAAACCTTGTGATGATGAATATTGTGAAGAAATAACAACAACTACAGAAAATACTCCTGAAGTTGATGAACTTACACCAATGCCTGTAATACCAGGTGTATCATTTAATACAGGTGTAGCAGATCCTATAAAAGCTCCATTAGATATAGTAGATTCAAGTGGAAGAAATTATTTAGATTATAGAACAGCTGTTCAAAATGATCAAGGTGCTATAGAAAAACAAATTGCTGCTATTAAAACAATGCCTGGATTAACTGTAGGACAACGACAAGGCATGATAGCTCAACTGCAAAGTCAATCTAAAGCTCCTTCAATTGTAACAGATGTATATAATAAAAATGTTGCTACTGCAAATGAATTAGCTAAGTCAGATACTGCATTAGCTGCAAATCAACAACAATTACAGGCTGGAATAGATGGTCAGTATAATCAAGCTTTAGCACAATCTCAAAATCAACGTACACAAAACATTAATGCAGCTAGACAATATAATGTTGAAAATACAAAAGATAATATGAGAATGGCAATGATGGCACAATCAATAAATAATGCTTCAGAAAACTTTGATGCACTTGGAAACTTTATAGGAGGTACGCAATTAAGTGCTGAAATGATGTGTTATGAATGTGTAAAAAAAGCAGGTGTAGCGGCATGTGCGCAGTACTGCCCTGGAGGTTCTGGTAATACTCAAGAAGAAAAACCTACAGAAGAAAAAGCAAAGCCTAATGAAGGTACACAAGTAGCAAGATATGGTGGAGTAGTTAATCCGTATATAATGGCATCAAGTGTTTATCCTTGGTCTAAGTAAACTTTTAAAGTTTTATAAACTTTTAAAATTTTAATACATTTAAAGAATAATAATAAAAAAGAAAATGGCAAAGTATCCACAAGGTATAACAAGCTTTATCCCGACATATCAACCTTTTCAACTTGATTGGAATATTTTAGCTAAAAATGTACAGCTAAAACAAACTAAATACGATCAAAATTGGCAAGGTTTAAATAATGTATATAGTTCATTATATAATGCTGCTGTGTCTAATCCCAATAGTCAAGATGTAAAAGATAATTTGCTTAAGCAAATTGATTTTAATGTAAAACGAGTAACAGGGATGGATCTTTCTTTAAAACAAAATGTAACTCAAGCTCAACAAATATTTAAACCTTTTTATCAGAATACTAATTTAATGTCTGATATAGTAAAAACTAGTCAGTACAATAGTGAAATTGCAAAAGCCGATAGTTTTGCAACTTCAAAGAATAAAGAAGAATATGAAATGTATTGGGGTGGAGGAAAACAATATCTTAATAATAAAATGGAAGAGTTTAAGGCTTTACCTTTTGATAAAATTTCAAGTTTTGAAAAATTTGAATATGTACCTTATGTAAATACAGATAAGGTAATGAGAGAGATTCAAAAAGAAATGGGTAATGTAAAAGTAATGAGAAAAAATGGTTCTTATTGGGTTACTACTCAAAATGGAGAATTATTAAAAGAACCTTTACAAAGAAGATTTAGACAAGCACTTCAATCAGATCCTCGTGTTATGGATGTATATAGAGTTGAAGCTTACAATATGGGTAAAACTAATGTAAGATCTAAAATGACTGAAAACTCAAATTTAAGTCAAGAAGAAGCTGAAAGACTTTATGTAAATGAAGAGTTATCTGCTATAAGAGATTTACAACAAAAAGATTATGATAAAATAGAATCAGAAAAGCAAATTGTTCAAAATAAAATAAAAGATTTAGAAATAACATCTAAAAATAATCCTACTGAAAGTGCAACTAAGTCATTAGAAGAGTATCGTGCTTACTTAAATAGTTTAGATCAAATAGAAAAATCTGCAAAAGCTAATTTAGAACTAATAAATGGTAATGTAAATAAAACAGCAACTACTGAAGGAGGAGCTCCTGTAGATCCAAATGACATAAAACGTTTACAATATGGTTTAAATTCAAATTTAGCTAGTGTATTATTAAATCAAGATATTAATGCAACAGCTCAAGAAATGGCTAAAGCAAATTATGAACAAACTTTTAAAGTTGATGAACTTGCTAAAATAAATTATTCTAAAAGATTAGAGTTAGATAACTATCAAAAGAAAAAGTATATTGATGCTTCAGCAAAAGCAGGGTATTTCCCTATGCTTTTTAAAGATAAAAATGGTAACCCAATATACATTCCTTGGGCAGATCAAAATAAAATAAAAACAGAAAAAGCTGCTAAAAAAAGTGCAGCAGCAGAACTTGCAAAGAAACTAAAAACAGGAGAATATGAAAATACTCCAAATGGTCCACAACCTACTGCTAATAAAAACTTTGTACAATTAAAACCAGTAAAAGGTGCTACAGTAAGTAACTTAAGTTCAGAAGAGCTAAATAAACAAATGCAAATTGTTATTGATGATGAAAAAGCTTCTATCAATAACAAAATGACAAGTATACATTCTGTTTTAAAAACTATGTTGCAAGATGGTAGCACAACAACTGAAGAAATAAATAATATATTAGGTTCACATTTAAACAACCGTCAAGATCAACAAATTTATGATAAAATTTATAATAGATATAGAAGTGGTGAAATAGATAAAAAAACTGCATTTGATCTTTATAGAGCACAAACAGCAGGATTTTATCAAACTGCTGTAGATAAAGCTAATCCTAAAAAAGGTGATAGAAGTTTTAGAGCACAATCTAAAGAACGGCAAATTGAAATAATAAACAGTAAATTAAACTCAGATAATACTGCATTAGATCCATTTGAATTAGAATTAATAATTGATAATTATAGAAATTTTGTAAAACAAAATGAAGATTTAAAAATAATGCAATCTTCACAACTTAAAAACAATGAAATATTTAATTTAGGTTATGATCTTGAAGACTTTCATGAAAATAAAGATGCTGTTAATTTAGCTAATCAAAAACTATCAGATGAATCAACAGCTTTATTAATTAAATTTGGGAAAGAAGTTGGCGGAAATATGTCTGATAGAGCACATTTAATGCAAACATTTAGTCCTGTTACTGGTTGGCGCACTTCTACATTTGAAGAATATGCTAGAGGGACTGTAGCTATGTATAGTCCTGAAAAAGTGGAATCAAGTAATAACTTTACATTAGAAGGTTTTTGGACAAACTTTGCAAAAGGAAGTGCACTAGGAGCCATATCGGGATCTGGATTGGAAGCTTTGAATATTTTTCCAGGAGCAGGACTTGCTGCACATACAGCATGGGCTGCAGGTGTTGGTTTAGTAACAGCACTAACACCTGCAGTTATAGAGACAGCAGAAGATATATATTATAACGATGGTACTGATCTTGGTGAACTTTATATTGAAGGTATGAATAAGCAAAAAGTAATGGATGCTGGTTATGGTTCTGAAACTCTTGTAACTTTTTTAGGTAGAGGTAATAATCTTAGACATGAATATAATGATTATTTAAAAGAAGTAAATAGACTTTATGAAGATCAAGAACTTAAAACTAGAATTCCTGGAACTCAAAATTTTATAGATCAAGTAGCATTAGCTTCAGGATCTTCACAAACAATTATGGGTGTACCAAGTATTAGTGTTGATGAAGATATGCCTACTACTTTAAATTATCAAATGTTTTTATCTGATATGAAACCAACATTAAAAGATGTAGAGGTTAACTACACTAGAGATCTTGGTATGTTTAAAGGTGAAAAATTTAATAATGTTAGTGTATATGGAGTTAGTAATGCTGATTATGAAAGCTCTACTGAAAAATATGGTGAAGAACAGTTAGCAAAATTAGCAAATCTTATGCTTACAGATGTTAGTAGTTTTCCAAGTAAAGATGAAGATTTTATTCTTAAAGAATTTGATGTAGCTATATCACCACTTTCTAAAGATGGTAATGATCAAGCTGCAATTATACTTAAAACTAATGAAAAATATTTAGATAAAATATTAAAACAGGTATATCCAGATAAAGATGATTCAGAATTAATAGAATTATTAAAAGTTGATATATTATCTAAAGATCAAGGTTTAGCTATTAATGTTCCTGTTGAAAAAGTAAAAAATACAGAATTATATAAAAATCAATTTAAAGGCCCTATGGTAAGAAGAATTCTTGATGCTAAAGGTGAACCTGTTATTTATAATAGTATTAATCCAAATTTTGCTATTTCTTTTGCAAATGTAAATAATGATATAGATGGATTAATAAAAGTTATTAAATACTTTCCTTTATATAATCCTTTTACTCAAGAAACTATTATTCAAAGTATAGAAGTAGAAGATTTACTATTAGGTAGACAAGTTAAAGAACTTAGAAATTTTTGGGAAAATACAGAAGTTCCCAAAATGATGGAGCTGAATAATGCAAATTATCAAAAACCAAAAGGTAAAACTCAAACTCAAAATTAATAATGTTAGAAGATTCTAATTTAGAAAATACAGAAAATTTAACTAATCCTACATCTGATTCAACTGCAATTGATTCAAAAGTTAGTAATTTAGGATTAACAAATGCTGCATTAGAAGTTTATAATAGTGATGAACCTTTTGACGGGTATGTAAGTTTAGGTGCAGATGATACTGAAAATAGTTTTGTTACTCAAAATTTAGTTAGCGGAAATCCTTTTAATACGTCAACTCCTCCTCCAATTAATCAACCATTAGGTGATATTTCAAAACTTACCGATGATGAAAAAAATTCTAGATATAATCAGTATAAAAATTCTGTAAGACAAGTTCTTAAAAATTCTACATATAATTTTCAAGATCCTAACCAATGGGGTGGAATTTATAATTATAATGCTGGCCCTAATAGTAACACTTATTGGGAAAGATACCATGATTTATGGGGAGACGGTGATCATGAACTTGATTTTCATCCTTTAAAAGATAATGAAGCAGCTTATAACATGGCTACTAGTGGATGGGAAAGAGGTGCATATTCACTTGCTGGAATGTCTCAATTAGCTATAGCAGGACTTTCAGGTACTTATGATAGTTTTGGTAAACTTTTGGTAGGAGATTTTACTTCTCCTGATCATCAAACAGGTAGAGCATTTGATAGAGTTAATAAACTTTATTCTAACACTAATGATGGTACAGGTGCTTTTGTAGGTAACCTTGTAATGAACTTTGGTTATACACTTGGTATATTAGGATCACTTGCAGTAGATGGTGGTTTTAGTAGAATGTTTAAATTAGGTGCTGCAGGAAGATATGTTCCTAGTATAAGAAAAGCAAAGTCTTTTGTTAATATGAAAAGTGCAAATCGTGCAGAAGGTGCTGTAGATGGAGCTAGAATTGCAGAAGAAACTCTTGATCAATTAAATAATATAAATGCGTCTAGAAAATGGTATCAAGGTTGGAACATTAGAAGATTAACTGAAACTCAAATAGGTAGAGCAGTTAACCCTTTTAGTAATATGACTGCAGCTCGTTATAAAATTTTAGATGGAGCTGATGATATAACAGGATTAGCTTCTACATCTGTAGGTTTTGGTGATTTTTATAGAGATTTTAGAAATATAAATTTAGCAGTTGCTGAATCTAGGTTAGAATCTGCTTTAAATCGTGAAAGACAATTTGATACACTTTACTCTGAATTTTATAAAGATAAGCTAAGAGCTCCTAAAGGTGCTGAGTTAGAAAGTATGATATCTGCTGCAGATGCAACAGCACATGAAACTTCTTTATGGAATACAGCAATTATTTATTTTACTAATAAATTAGCTTTTGATAATATATTAAATCCAACTGCTTTAAATAGAGTGTTTGGTAAAAAGATTAATGATATTGCAAAAATTGGTAGAGGTGAATTTGGTCCAATTGGAAAAGTTACTTTGGAATCTGGCAAAGGTGCAGTTTTTAGAAAAAGAGGATATAGAACTTGGATAGATGGATGGAAAACAGATCCTATTGCAAAATCATTAGGTAATACTATAGGGTATTTTAAAGTTAATATATTAGAAGGTTTACAAGAATCTTTTCAAGAAATAATTGCAGATGCTACATATGAACATTATAGAAAATTATATTATGCAGATCCTGCACGAAAAGGTATTATAGAAAAAGCAATGTTTGGAGAAGGTAGTGCTTCAATGTCTGAGTATTCAAAAGCTGCTAAAAAACAAATAAGTCCTGAAGGTCTTGAGATATTTGGTTCAGGGTTTTTTATGGGATTTTTATCAGGAGGTCTTGCAAAAGGTCTTAATGCTGCTAGAACAAGAAGTGCAAAAATGTATGATCCTCAAGGTTATAAAGATTACATTGAATTTGAAAGTGAAATAGGAGAACGATTAGCGGATAGAATTAATTCATTAGGAGTAAAAGAATTTACAGATAGTGGATATTTTAATGCAGGAACTCAACTTGGAGTTAATACTGTTACAAAAAATGGAGATATAAAAGAAAATAAAGATGCTGAAATAGAAGGTGTTATAAGCCATGTGTTATATTTAAAAAAACATGGTATGTTAGATTTGTATATAGAAAATTTTAAAACATATCAAGATCTTACAAACGAAGAATTTATAGAAGCAAATCCCACTATAAGTGAAGATGAAGTAGGTAAATACAAATCTAAAATTCCTCAAATTGTAGAAAAATTAAAACAAATTGACAAAGTTATAACTAACACTACAGAAAAATATAAAAATCCTGTAGATTTAAACGGTATGGAATCTTGGATGGAAGGTTATGAAGATGCTGTATTTATGCATAATGCATGGGAAGAAGGTATAAAACAAGCTGTATTTTTTAATGAAAATTGGAATGATGTTTCTAAAAGAATGATATCTATTCAAAAAACTCATTATAATAATAGAGCTTCTGAAAGTTTATCTAAATCAGATTCTGATTTAATTCTTACTATTAAAGATAAGTATGGTATGTCATCTGAAATTTCTAGACTTAAAGATGAAATTAAAAGTTTAACAGATCAAGGAACTCCTGAGTCAAAACAATCTGCAAAAGAAAGGCAAAAAAGATTAAATAGTTTAGAAGAATATTATACAGCCTGGACAAATTTTGATGATTATTTTCATAGAGATAGATATAAAGCAGATTTAAAAACTACACTACAAAGTGAAAAAGCAGAAGGAGAAGAAGTTACTGAAGAAGATGTTGATAAAGTATTAGATAAACAGTTAGGTAAAAAAAGTATTAAGCAAGAAGGTAAACTTCTTGATATACTTAAAGTAAAATATAAAAATCTTTTAACTGAACTGGGACAAAACACTGATTTTATATTTGATGAAAAAGTTGCAGAAGGATTTAGAGATGTAATAGATTATTATAAACTGTCTGATGAAAAAGCTAAACTTGGAACACTTATAAATTTTATAAATGATCCACAAGGTTTTTATAGTTTATATGAAAAGAATTTAAATTGGATGAAAAAGCTTTATAATGAAAGAGGTGCGTATGCCACTGAAGTTGTAAAGAGAGAATTAAATGATATTGTAGGTAATAATCTTTTAAATGTACTGGCAGATGATGGTATATTTATGACTGCTGCAGATTTTATTGCATGGAAAGATCATGGTATAGCTCCGTCAGAATTTTATGATGAGATTAATAAAATGGTAATTCCAGAAAACAGTCCTGTTTTTAATAGATATATGCAAAAGCTTTTTTTATATCAAGCTTTTGTAAGTAAAAATGAAGAGTTAGAAGAAGGTTCAAAATATAGAGAGTACGTTGCTAAAAAAAGAGCAATTAAAAATAAAAAAGATGTTCAAATTGAAAAAGAAAAAGAATCTTTTAAAACTCGTAATAAAATTACTGTAGAGAAATTTGAAAAACAAAATACTAAAGAAGTAGCTACAGATAAAAATTTACAAAATGAACTTAATAAGTATATTAAATTAAAAAAAGACGTTTTAAGTTATACTGATACATTAACTTTTGGTGAAGAAATTGTAAGTCAATTTAATATAGATAATGAGACTTGGGATGCTGTTGTAAATTCAATAGATCAGTCTGATGTAAAAATTCAAAAATTAATTGTTGATTATGGTAAAACAGCTAAGTTAGGTCAAGGTATATCTAAAGAAGATAAAGCTGCCCTAGAAAATCAATTTGGTTTATATAAAGTAGCTAGTCTTCAAATATTAGATGCTACTATTGAAGAACTTGAAAATAATTTAGAAACAGAAATAGTTTCTGATTTTAATAATACTCCTGAAGGTAAAGTATATTCTGCAGCTATTAAAAAAATAAATGATAGTTATAATGCGGAACTTCAAAAAATAGAAAATTCTTATACTGATGAAGAAAAACAACCACCTGTTTCAAATCCTGAAGTTAATGTTAAACCAGTTGTTTCAAAAAGTAGCAATTCAAATGCAATTTCTATTAAATGGGATTCTTTAGATGAAGAATTAACAGATATTTTAACTACACAATTTGAATTATATTTAGATGCTGCTGGAAAATCTGCAGATCTTAAAAATTTAGATAAAAAAGAATATCTTAGACTTAGAAATAATTGGTTAAAACATAATACTAATATAGTTGCTGAATATAATAAACAAAAAGAAGCTGAGAAACCTAAAACTCCAGAAGAAGTAGAAGTCCCTAAACTTAAAACTTTATCAGGAACAGTACCTGATAAATTAAATCAAATTGATTTAATTATTAACAAACTTAAATCTGATTTAAAAACTAAAAAAACAAATGAAGAAAGAAAAGATCTTGAGTTTGATATAGATGCATTAATATCTTATAGAGATCTTTTATCACAATTAAAACGTCCACAAGGTCCTTCTGAAAGAAATTGGAGATTGTTTGAAACTATGATTCTTGGTAAGCAAAGTCAAGTAAAAAGAGTATTAGGAGATAATAATGAAACTATAGGTTATAGATTTACTTCAAATGCAGCTGATGCTCCTGCTCCAACAAGATCTACTCAATATGCTGAACAGTTAGCAAATAAAAAGTTTAAATTAGATTCTTTTGAATATAGTGCAGTTAAAGAAAAAAACTTTAATAAAAATACAGGTAAAACTTATAGAGGTGGATTATTAAATCTTTTTGATGTTATTAATGATATGGATTTATCTCAACAAGAAAAAGTTGATGCAATTATTCAAACTATATCTACAGATAAATCTTATATTCAATTAAAAGAATCAGGTAAACTTGCTGTTATAAAAACAGCTTTAGAAGGTAGCTTTAGTTTAGATACACTTAAAACTGTTGTTAATAGAGTAGCGTTTAATGAATCAACTATTGCTGGTAATACTATTGATGTGTTATTTAGAACAGCTTTAACAATAGATGAAAATGGCAACTTTGTAAAACCCACTAAGCCTGAAAATATGAGTGATGAGGCTTTTGAAAGTTTAGTTGGATCTGAAGGAATTATAACTAAATTACAACAATGGGCTAAAGATGGAGATTACTTTTTCTATGTAGGAGATGCTTTGATTTTTGATAAAACTGCAATGCAAAATGGAGTAGTAGGAGCAATGGATATATTTGCATTTAATAGAAAAACTAAAGAATTCCATATTATAGATATTAAAACTTCTAAAAACTTTGGAAAAGAAGATGAGTTTAATGATGCTAAAATGTATAAGTATGGTGCACAGCAATCAATTTATAGAAATTTAGTTCATAATATGATGGGTGAAACACCATCTAAGATATCTTTACTACCAATAGAGATTAATGTAAATATGGATGGTTATATCAACTCTTTAGAAAAAGCTGGATCAATTATTAAGAAAAAACAAATTGATGATTTAAAAGCTCAGATTAAAAATCAAAAAGGTGATAATCTTAAAGAATTAAATGATAAAATAAAAGCTATTGAACAAAACATAGCTATTGATATACCTTATATAGAAGATGTAGAAGCTGGAGTACCTTTAGTAAAACCAACTGATGTACCTATTGAGTTACAAGGACCTGTATTAAATGAGCAATCTTTTGATCCATTCTTATCTAAAGAAGTAAAAGAACAGTTTAAAGATTCTAAAACAGCTATTACAATTGAAAAACTTGGTTTAAAAATTAGAAATTCTAAAGATCTTAATGAAGCAAATAGTGCAAGAATGGAAGCTTTAATTTTAGCACAATCAGAACCTGCTATAGCTGCTAAAATTACAGAAATGTTAAAAGAAGAATATGACGCTAAAAAAGAAGCTTTAACTAATGAAGTATCTTCAAGTAATTTAGCAAAAAGCATGTATTTAGTTTCTGAAAATCCTATCTTTGAAGAAGGTGGTAATATTGTAGTAGTAGATAAGGTTTATAAAAAAGGTGATGTTGATATGGTTACAGTTAAATCAATTGGTTTAAAAAAGACAAAACAAAAAAGTATGACTGTAACTGAAGCAAATAACTTATTTGATAAAGCTACATCTGACCAAGTAGATACTGTAATAAAAGCAACAGCTGAAGAAAAGGCTAATGCTAAAACTAGTAAACAAAATCAGAACGAATATAATAAACAAAATCCAGTTGGTAAACCAGAGATTGATACAGACAATGATGCTGATATCTTTGGTGAAGAGCCAAATGATTGTTAAACTAAATAATAATGGCTTGTAATTTAAAAGAACAAAGTTTAAAACAACTTAATACATATAGTCAACTACAGATAAATAGAGCTGTAGAAGGTAAACTAAACTTAGATGAGCAAGGAATAGATACTGCTACTAAAAAGTTGTATGATCTTCTTATTAACCAAAAGAAGTTTAGTTCAGAATATGTTGAGCAGTTTATTCAGGCTTTTCCTGGTCAAGTATTTTACATTATTACAAATGATAAAGATAATGGTTACTTAAGTAAATTATTTGCTGTAGATAATCCTGTAAACTTAAATTACTTAGGAGAGCTTAATAAAAGGTTTGAAGATTTAGATGAAGTAAAATCTTTTGTTACAACTAAAAAAAAGCAAAGTAAAAAAAGTATAAAAAAAGAAATTAAAAAACAAAATAAATCTAGAGAGAATATTGGCCAAGACAATGTTCCTGCTAATCTAGTTTCTTCTGTAATGACTAACAATAAGCCTAGACCTGCTTATCCAAATACTACTACTGGTCAAATGGCTCATGCAGAAAATCCTGATACTGTAGCTGAAGAGCTTAAGAACGTTAAGGATCCTGAAAAAAAAATGTTTTATGGGGTTATTAAAACTTTAATATGGTTTAGTAGAAATAATCCTAATCAAGAACCTATAATTACAATGCCTGATGGATCTCAAGTAGGTGTAAAGATGTTAGCTAAAAATCTACAAGATGTAGATGAATCTTTACTAACAAGAGATGATAAAAATATGTTAAAGAACAATCCTTCTTTTAACATGATTACAGCTTTTGTTTCAGATCAAGATGGAAATATTTTAAAGTTTGATGACGAAGGAAATATTTCAGAAAAAGGTAGAGCAGTGTATCAGTATATTAGACCTGTAATTAAAAGAGGTGATAAACTATACTTAGGAAATAGAGCGGGAAAACTTTATACACTTGTAGATGCACAAGACTTAGCTAAACAAGAGATATTAGAAAAGCTAAGTGCTGGTATAGAAATGGGTTCTGCAGCAAAGAATAGAATTAGAGCTAAGATTAAGTCAGATCAAGAAAGTTTATTAAATGATTTATATACATTAAGTGAAGACTTAAAGACTAATAAAGAAGGAGTTGTTATTCCAATTACAGGTGGTAGCTATGGTATAACTCAAACTAAATTAGTTTCATTATCTGAAACAGAGTTTGCTGATGACTTTAACATGTTATATATAATTGATTCAGGGCCCTTAGAAGGACATTCTTATTTTCCTGTAACAAGAGATAGCGTTGGAGTAACTGTAGATGAAAAAGTATACCTGCAAAGATTAGATATGCCTGCAGATTTAGCAACAAAAGTAGCTAAGATATTAACTACAAATGCTAAGTTTAATAATGAAGAGCTAAGTGCTCAAGATAGATTAAGTTACTATAATCAATTCTTGTCTAACAGAACTAGTAAAAATGGAATTAAAGTTAATATTGAAGAAGAAGAAGGTTTAAATACAATTCAGGTAAGATTAGCAACAGATAAATTAGTTAATGGTAAAACTGAAAGAACTTATAGAAATATAGATTTATCTAAACCAAGTGCTGAAAAAATAATTGCTGATCATTTACAAAGTTTTATTAAAGGTCAGTTTGCAGCTAACATGTCTTATCAAAAAGAATTTTCTAAAAATGGAATTATAAATAAAGATGCTACTTATTTAGATTATGAGTTTGCAAAAGATAAAAATGATAATGATAAAGTTAAAGCTGTAACTAAAAATTATTTTGATTTTATTAAAGAGAATGCAAATGTAGATTATACTGTTGAAAAAGATAGTTATTTTGCTGGTGTTAATGCTTATTTACAATTTGCTATTCCTGAAGAGTTTCAAACTCCTCAAGAAGATTTGTTAGAGTTAGGATATATTGGTTCTGTAGAAGAAATTGACACGGAAAGTAATACATCTAAAGCTAAAGAAGCAGCAGATCAAAGAAATTTTGTTACAGTTAGAAATATTTCTCGTAAAGGTATGCTTACTATGAATGTAAATAATTCTGATGTTACATTTGCTATTGGATCTGATTTTGGAACTGCTGATATAGAACATATAAAATCTAAAGTTGGAGAAGCTTGGGAGTTTATGACACTTGATAACAAAAAAATTAAAACTATTAGTGATAATTATGCAGATAGAATTGCAGAAAATTTAAACTCATACGGTAAAGATATTACTATCAATGTAGTAGGTAATCATATGGGAGATTTAGCTAAACTTGGGTGGAAGCAAGAGCAGTTAAATGAGTTAATGTATAAAGTTCTTCAGAAACTAAATAAAAGAGTTTCTATAGGAAAAATAATTGTTGAAGGAGATTCTGGTGTAGGACTTGCTATAGCAAAAGCTGCTATTAGAACTAAAACTCCTGTTGAAGTGATATCTGATTCTAATGGAAGTATTAAAGTTCCAAATACTTGGAGTAAGTTAGGTTATACAATTAAAAAATTAAATGCAAGAGAATATATTACTAGAGTGTTTGGAGTTAAATGGACAAATAAATTTTTTACAAAGAAAAAAAGTACTCCTAAAAAAGCTATTGTAAAACCTATAGTACCAAAAGTTACTAAAGAAAAAACTACATCTACAAAAGAAATTACTAAAGTTGAAATTAAAAAACAATCTAGTAATAGTATAGATGATATTTTAGGTGCTTCTGATGATTTTAGTACACCAGTAGAAAGATCTAAAAGACTAAAAAGTTTTCTTGATAAGATATTTACATCTAAAGAAGCATTGCGTAAAGCAGAAGGTTGGTATAAGACTAGTCCTTTAAATAAAGTCATGGAGTTTGAAAGAGTTGTTGGTATTGTAAACTCAGACGCATATGGTTTATTTTACAACACTGCTTGGGCATTGCAAAATAATGCAAGTTTAAGTGAGCAAGAAAAGGTTAAAGATAAAAGAAAACAAGGTAAAGCTGTTATATATGAAGATGCTTTAAGTATAGATATGTATCATGAAGCATTTCATGGATTTAGTCAGTTAGTACTTACTCCTGAACAAAGAAAAACTTTATATGAAGAAGTTCAAAAAATTAAAAGATACAGTGACACATCTTTTTATGATATTGAAGAAGTTTTATCTGAAGGTTATAGATCATATGCAAGAGGACAAAGTACTAAGTTAGGCCGTGTAATCAATAAAATTTTTGAAATACTTAGAGATGTATTAAATTCTATTTTTTCTCCTGCTACAGTAGTGTCTGATACTAGTGATTCAGGAGTTATACCTGTAGATTCTACACCACTTATAGATTTTAGAAGTGTTCGAGATCTTCCTTTAGTTAAAGAAATGTTTAACAAACTTTATACAGGACAGTTTACTATTCCTGCAAAAAATTCTATTCAGACATTAGAGCCTGTAGTTTTACAAAGAACTAAACAAATTAAAGCGCTTAAAAAAGAATCTAAAAATGTAGCTACATTTACTGTAGATGATTCTGCTAAAGCTGTAGATATTATAGACACTGTAATGGCATTAACTTTTCAAAGTTATAATAAAAAATTTAACACAAGCAGTGGAGCTATTAAAATACTAGGTAATGAACAGCAAAAAGTTTTATTGTATAAAAGTATACAAGCAAAATTAGAAGTTAATAAAACTAGTTTAGAGCAAGATCTTGTAGATCTTAAAGAAAATAATGAAGATGCAAAAAATCCCGATCTTTTAAGAGAAGTAATGCTTAAAGATAGAATTGAGTTATTAGACAAAATGTTTAACAACTTTGGAGATGCAGAACTTACACTAAACAAAAAAGAAAAAAATGGTGTGATTGCTTTTCATTTAGAAAAATCTAGATTTAGTATTTTAAAAGAACAATATTTACAAGATATTGATGATGCAAGTAGTGTACCTTTATTTACTACAAAAGAAGGAAATGCTATATCTGCTAAAGAACTTAGTAGTAAAGAAACTATGTTATTTTTAACAGGTGTTTTTAAACAAGAGCGTGATGATTTAGGCAATATTACAAGAGTTAGAGATGAGTTTGGTTTACCTGTATTAGAAGAAACATCTTTAGTTTGGAATAAGCTTGCTAGAGTTTTACAAGGTTCTTTTGATCCAATTGATGTATATAACAGACTTGTTGAAGAACAGGATAATTATCTAGAGTTTGGTGAAATTATGACAATGCTTCCTGATCCATCAAAATCTTATAAAAATAGTATAGAATTTGATACTGAAACTAATTTTTGGCAAGACTTTAAAAAACCACAAATACCATATATTCAACTTACTGTAAATAAAACTATTTTACAAAAAAGAAAAAAAGAAGGTGATAAATTAATTCCAGAAAAGTCTTCTTATGAATCTAGAGTATCAAGAGCTAACTTTAATTTATACAAGATACTTAGTGATTGGAAAACAAACTTTGCAATAGCTTCAAAAACTGTAAATCCTTATGTACTAAAAGATGCTCAAGGTATAACTAATAGATTAAATCTGCCAAAAGTAATAGCAAATTTTTCTCGTAATGGTCAACTTATACCAGGTAAGTCTGTAGATTTTCTAAAAGCTTTAGGTGTAGAACTTGATATGAGTAGTTATGAGATTCTTAAAATTACATCTGATAGCTCAAAGTTTGCTGAGTCTTTTGGTATTAACTTTATATTTAATGTAATAAATACTGTAAATAAAGCTGCAAATTCTAATAACCCTGGTCTTCAAGCAGCTGCAATGAATTTTAGTAAAAATCCTATTTCTTATTTGTTGAATGGATTACCTGAAATTATTGAAAAAGAAGTTGGTAAACCATTATCTGTAAAAACAAGATTATCTACGCTTGCAACCTTGCAGAATAGATTTTCAGATGGGTTTTCTAATTACAGTGTATTATCTCCTGAAAAAAATAAAGTGTGGGAACACTTTGTTGATAATACTGTAACACGGCTAATAGCTGCTTTAAATTATGCAGATACTTGGCAAGAGCTTACAGGAGAAGGTGAAACTGCAACTGAATCTGCGGATCCTAATGGATTGTTTCAACATATGAGATGGCTATCTACTGAAATAAATACGCAATCTAAATATTCAGTTCTTCTTAGAAACATGTTTGATTTAGATGTTAATAGTCCAACATACGGTCAGAAGAAATCTGGCTTTAATATAGAGTTAAAAAATATAGGAGGTACTCAACTTAATATAGTTGATAGTTCTAACTTTACAGGAGTAAGTACAGCTAACGCAGATGTTACTACAAAATTTTTACAAGAGTTTCATACTCTTTTAGAAAACGGAGTTCAAGAGTTTATGAGACATGCTTCTAAAAGTACATCTCTTGCATTAACATTTGATGGTTTACAATTAGAAGGTTATGGTAAAAATAAAAATCAATCTTTGTATATAGACATTCAAGATTTTAACCCTAAAAATATATCGGGTGTAGCTACACCTGGACAGAATAAAGGTTTTAATATTGCATTAGGCTATTTATCAGGAGAAGCTCAAAGAATAGCAAAGTATAAAGAAAATAACTTAGATATCCCTGGATATAATAAACGTGTTAAGAGAAAAGGATCAGGAAAAGAAGTTGCTGCAGGAGAAGCTTTTACAATATTTGATGATGTATTATCTGAAGATGTACAAAAGTTTCTTTATCAAGTAATAGATATGTATTCAGAGGAATTAGCTAGTGGTGAAATGAATTTACAAGATGAAATTAATGATGATGAAGATATAAGGTCTCAAATTAAATCAGATATCTTAGCTTATTTTGAGATACAAGGAAATCAAAACATAGATTTTTTAAATGATAACAAATACATTGATCCTGTAATTTTTAAAGAAGCTGCTGATGGTAATTTAAGTAAAGGTCAAATAGAAAAAGTTTTAATTGATGCATATACGTGGAATTCTTGGATTCATAACTTTGAAACTTTAATCATAGCTTATGGAGATCCTGTACAATATAATCATGCTAAAGAAGAGTTTCATAAAAGAAACGCAGGTCTTGCATCTGGTGGTAGAAGTTTAAGAACAGATCCTAGAGCAAGACAGTTTATAAATAGTGATAAGTTTAAACAATTATATGCGGAAAAACAAGGATATGAAATGAGACCTTATGATGGTACTATGCATACTGCAATTATGAGAGAGTATAAAGTTGCAAAATCTCCACAATATGATGATTACTATAAAAAACATGTAACAGAATATACTAGAAGGTTTATGAATTCAGGTATGAAAAAAACTGAAGCTACTAAAAAAGCTAAAGAGTTTGCTAATAAAGTTTTAAGTCCTTATATGAATATGGAAATAGCTGATGGTCAAGGTTACATCACTTTTGAAGCTTATAGAATGTTTAAAAAGTTAGAAGGTGAATGGTTTACTTCTCAAGAAAATCTTTATAAAAAAATTGTTGAATCTGATGGTAAAGATATTTCTTTATCAGATGTTGAGCAGTTTTTTCCACCATTAAAGTATCAGTATTTTGGTAATATTAAATCTGATATACTACCTATTATGTCTTTTCATAAGTTTTCATTAGCTCCTTTAATTCCTGGTGTTGTAGATAATAGTAATCTTGCAGATCTTCATGATAAGATGATGAAAGAACAAATTGACTATGTAACTTTTCAATCAGGGTCTAAAATTAGTCAAAAAGGTAACGGTGATGCTGTAGTAAAAGAAAATGGTTCTATTGATAGTTCTATACCTTTTACTAAAAATATTATTTTTGGTGAATTTTTAAAAAATCAAACTGCTGTACCTATTAAATATAAAGGTGTATCTATATTTTCTACACAATTAAGAAAATTAATATTAGAGGGTCTTTATGAAAATGGAAAAATATCTACAAAGAATGAATCTGAAATAAAGGATGCTTTAGTTAAAAGGTATATAGATGGTGTTGAGAATTACACTAAGCTTGTTACAAAAAAGCTTTTAGATGATATGGGTTTTGTTCAAGATGAAAATGGAAATGTAGTAGCTAACTCAAAAGATAGTGTTGTAAAGCTTGCGGCTTTAATTAGAGATAACTTAACTTCAGAAGATATATTAAGTGATCAGTTAATAGATATTATAGATGTCACTGATAGTGGTGATCTACAGTTTGATTTGTCTTTTCATCCTGAATCTAATAAAATTGAAAAAGTTTTGTTGTCTGTAATTAACAAAACAATTATTAAACAAAAAGTAAAAGGTGAAGCACTGGTACAAAAGTCATCTGCAATGTATAATGGTGTTATGGGTGCAGGTTTTAGAAAAGCTACATCTTTAGAACTACAAAAGTATTTGCAAGGGGATAACTTCTTACCTACTTATTATGCAAAAGAAGATGGGTTTACAGCTGCTATGAAGGTTATGGTAGCGCTTCAAGGAGATTATGAAAATCTTTTAAACTTAGAATATAAAGGAGAAGTTATTCGTACTGATGATATAGACGAATCATTAAAAAGACTTAATCAAGCAATTAAGGATGATGAGTGGTTAGATGCTAATGATGGTGCTAATAGAAAAGCTATAACTATGGTTGGTGTCCGTGTTCCTGTACAAGGTCTTAACTCTATTGAAAATATGGAAATCTTTCATTTTTTACCACCACAAGCAGGAGGTATAATTATACCACCTGCAGAAATTGTAGCTAAGTCAGGAGCTGATTATGATATTGATAAGCTTTCTATATTTATGAAGCATATTGATGTTGACGGAAATGTTTTAAATAAAAATATGCTGGCTGAATTTACTATGAGCATAGGTGCAGAACTTACTGGCCAAGATAAAGAAGATTATTTTAATGCACAAAAAGCAGTTGCAGAAAATGATTTAATTGATATAATGTCTGAAATACTTTCATTACCAGAAAATTTTATATCTCTTACTACACCTAACAGTACTATATTATTACAAGAAATTGCAGATGATTTAGCTCAATATGTAACAGAATATAACCCTAAATCAAATCTTATGACAAAAGATACAGGGTCACTTAGTCCTACTAGAATAGTAGAAGCTCGATATAATTTATATAAGCATGAATCAAATGTAGTAGGTAAACAAACATTAGGACTAGGTGCAATTGAAAATACTTTTAATACTGTATTTAATTATGTTGGTGCGTCAATGCCTAAAGAATATACTGTAGAAAATGGAGACATTAGAAACGTTAATTTATTTTTAAAACATCATCAAACAGATGGTCAAATATCTTTGTCTAATTTATATGATGTTAATGGTTTAAATAAAATATCAGATATTTTAAACCAAATGATAAATGGTTGGGTTGATGTTGAAAAAAATGCTTGGGTATTCTTTATACAAGGTAACTATGAAGTAGCACCTATACTATTAACATTAATTAAATCAGGTGTACCTGTAAAAGAAGCAATTTATTTTGTATCGCAACCTTTAGTTAGAGAATATGTAAAAGAACAAAGAATACTTAAAAGTACTTTTGCAGAACCTTTAAAAAGACAGGCTTTTGGAGGTATAAAAGCTACTGCTAGAAGAAGTATTATTAATAAATTTTTTGGAAAAGCTTTTAAAAATGATAAAGAAAGATACCAAGAAGGTCAATCTATGGCTAAGTCTTTATTAAAAGGTAGAAAAGAAAAATCTTTTACAGAAACTGAAATGTATGACCTTATTAAAGATGCTAAAAGATCTCAATCTGCATATACCAGTGATCTTTCTAAAGCTATGTTTTTACATTATCTTCAAGCAGAAGATCAAATGGAAGGAACTAAAATGTTAAAGCTTGCTGCTAATCCAGATACTACAACAATGCTAGATGTACAAGCAGCATATCAAAGTGAACAAAATCTTAAAAATTTAGATTCAGAACCTACATTAAATCAAAAATTAAAAAAAGATGTTATAGAAAATTCTGTTATTAGTTCTTTCTTTAATAATAAACTCATTAAAGATCTTGGTAAAGAATTATTTTCTTTTAGGTATGATGAATCATTTAATTATATAACAGATATAATTGAAGATAAAAGTTATAAATCAATATTTTATGAAAGCTTTGGGCCTGATTATAAAATATCTGTACCGCAAGCATTTAGAAATGATTTTTTAAGTTTTTTGTATCAAAATGCTGTAAGAAAATACTACTTAGGTGATGAGTATAACAATAAAATTTTAAATAAAAATGTTCCTGTTAAAGTTGTTAATTCTTTAAGATCAGGGGTTGCAGTTAAAGACGGAGTTATATACGTAGATGAAAAACAAGTGAGAGCTGATTTTACAACAGGTATTTGGAAAACAAGTTCTAGATCTAAAAATAGTTATAATAAAAAAGGTTTATATGCTTTAGACATTAATACATTTAGTGGTAATAGCACTTCTAATTATCAAGAGTATTTAAGATTTGTTTTAGAAAGAGAATCTTTAAGAGATGAAATTTCTAAATCAGAATTTCAAGAAAGTCAGTTATTTAAAAATAGACTTGCTGAACAAAAAGATACTAGTCTTTTAACTGATGAAAAACTTAGAAATCAAATATATGAACAACATTTAGCATTTATGGCTTTAACAAATACATCTAATGTTTACCATATGTTTAATGACCCACAGTATGCATTTGCAATTGAATATAAAAACATTGTAACTGAATTTAATTTAAAAACTAAATATGATGTATTAAAAAGATTAGAAATTGATACTAATAGTGATAGAACTTTTTATAACATTTATTTAAATGATAAAGACCTTAACAATTTTAAATCTAATTTATATACTAAAAATTTAGCTGATTTAGCTGATAGAACTGTTTCAAAAGTTGATGATCTTCAAACTAATAATTATATAAGTGATTTCTTTGCTAATATGACAAACTTTGCAGCACTGCAATCAGGAATTACAATTAGTAAATATAATTTTTTAGGAATTACAAATTTTTCTAATTTTGTTAATACAATTGACCCTTTAGTAAATAATTATTTAAATTCAGACGCTGTTACAAAACAAGAACTTCTTACAAGTTTTTTAGGTTCGTTTATGGCTAACAATTTAAAGTCTAATGTAAATAAATTTAGATTTAAAGATTACTTAACTGAATCTATTATGGATCAAGCTACATTTAAAACAGATGGTGTAGAAGATCCATTTAAATTAATTCCGTATAAAGTTATGCCTGCAAATACACTTGGTGTTACTATGTATAATAATGTATCAAATACAGAAGCAACAATGAAAAATATTGTAAAAGCTAATCCAAATGTTACATTTATATATCCTGCAACTTATTTGCAAGTAGAAAGTGATGCAAAATCTACAAATGAAGCTAAGTTAAAAGATTTAACTAACGGCAATGCTATACCTATGATATTAGGTTTACAAGAAGTAAATGATTTTGATCAACTTGATGAAAAATCTTTAGAAGGAATTACTGAAATGATTGAAACAAATTGGGCTACTGCTATACAAGAAGCTAATAACATAATTAGTAAAGGTGGTCAGATTGCATTACCTTTTGAAGGTATGGGTAATCTTACTTCAACTCCTCAAGAATTATTTATATCTTTATCTAAGAGCTTATTAGATAATTTTGGATATGTAAATCCAGGATCTGAAACAATTGGAACTGTATTTGAAAATCTTGATCAAGAGATTAATGATGCACAAATATTAGAAACTTATAATAAAGAAAACCCATTAAACTGCTAAAAAATGGTTTGCGAAACAAAAATAAATACACTAGATTACTTAAAGAAAAAAGAAGTACTTGGAAAATTTAATGATATATTAAATCCAGCTTCATTTGAAAAGTACAATAAAGAATTAACTCGATATGCAGAGTTAAAATATAATTTAGATTTTGAAGATGAATTGTTATTTTCTAGTTATACTACAGAAAAAACTGATCCAAGAACTTCTACATATTGGCGAGATAATGTATCAAAAACTATTTGGGCAAGTCCTAATGATGAAATGTTTAAAGTTATAGATGAAGAACGAATTAAACAAGATGCAAAAGATGAATTAGGAGAATTGCCAGATCCTAGTTTTAAAAGAGGTAGGTTTGAAACTAATGAAGTTAACAAACTTTTTTCAAATGAGTTAAAATTAAAATTAGTAACTTTTTTAGGTGGTTTAGGAATTACTACTGATACTTCTGCTGATAAATTATTAAATGGTTTAAATTTTAGGAAAGGGAACCCTATAGCAGCATTTGATTTAATTCAAAAGTTTCTTGCTTTAAAATCTGATATAACAGATAAAAGTTTGTTAAATCAATCAGCATATATAATTTATTCTTTTTTAGGCCGTGGAAGTAAAACTTCATTAGATCTTTGGTTTAATATAAAAAACTGGAATAAATATGATGAAACTTATGAAAAATGGGATAAAATATCTGAAGATTTTAGAGATGATGCTGCATTTAAAACTGAATTTAATAATGAAGTATTATTTTTAGATGAAGATATTAATAAAAATGAACTTGATTGGAATAGAAAAAATAGTACAATTAATTTTTGGGCTCATAGACAATCTATAATTGAATTTATTTCTGAAATGCTTGAAGTTGGTTTAAATCAAAAGTTTATAGGTGAAAAAAAAGGAAATCCTGATATTAACAAAGCTTATTTTGAATCAATTGGTCATAAAGATAAATATGCTGATGGTTGGTTAATTAAAATAATAAATAAACTTTATAATTGGTTACAAGAAAATATTTTTAATAATAAAGCTTTTAATACTTATGATAGTGCGGCATTAGAAGATTTAATGTCAGATGTAGTTGATGATGTTTATCAGTTAAAATATGAAAAGTTTATAAGGAATTACATATTATCAGAAGAAGATGGTAATTGGTATGATATGAAAGGTCAGTTATATGAAGCAAAAGATTATGAAAAATCAATTGCTGCAGATCCTTTTGTAGCAGATGTAATTGAAAAGCTGTTTGGTCATCCTTTTATAGATTATGCCCTTTCTGGTTCAGCTACATTAAGAAAATATGGTAGAGTGTTAAGAAGTGTTGATGAAGATTTTCATGATATTGATGGTGTTATAAAACTATCTCAATTTCAAAAAGAAGATAATTCTAAAAAGTTTTTAAATTGGATTGATAAAAGAGGTCTTCCTTTATCACAAAGAAAAGGTGTTAGTCAAAAACAACAAAAGAAAAATTTTAAAGCATTTACAAATGAAATTACACCTTTACTAGAAGGTCAAAGTTGGTATGCAAACATGCAAAGAATGTTTCCTTCTTTTAAATTACTTAGAACTTTTATTGGAAAAGGTGAATTAAGAGAAGGTGAATCAATTGTTATAACAGGTACAATTGAACATCCTACAGATACTGAATTAGTTACTAAAGATAATCTTAATGGTAGACCTGCTAAAGATATTGGTAAAGTAAAAACTAAATTGTATTTATTAGATTTTTTCTTAAGAACTAAACCAGGTAGTTATCCTATGCAATATGAAGGAGAAGCAAAATGGTATAAAGAATGGAAACAAATTTTTGAAGCTAAAATATCTATGGGTAGAGGTAAAGATCTTACAGATCTTATATATTTTAAACCTTTAGTAGCTGATCAATATAATTATAAGTTTAGAAATAGAGGTTATAGATACTTTTCATTTACAAATGAAAGTCAAAATAATCTTACTGTAGATTTAACTGATCCTTTTGAAAATGAAGTAACACTTATAGCATCAAATCCAGAAGGACTTGTAGATGTAAATGTAATTTATAAAAATAATAGAGTTGTTGGAAAAATAAAGTATACTATTGATAAAGAAAATGTAGAAGTTTTAGAAATTGATTCTAAAAACTCTAAAGATTCAATAAGTGCTTTAAAAGTTTTAGGAATAGATGCATTAGCTCAAGGAAAAATGTTAAAATCATCTTTAAAAGATGATAATGCACTTTTTAAAATTTTAGAAAAAGAAGGTTATGCAGCTAAAAATAATGGCAATTATTATTTTGTTGATGCTCAAACTGCACAAGCAATTAAAAATTACGTAAAAGAAGTTCCAGTTAATCTTAAAGCTCAAGAAAAAATACACGGTATTGAGATTGCAAAACTTTTATCTAAAAAATTAGCTTTATCTACTAACTTACAATATGCAAATATTACGCAAGCATCTGCAAAAAAGTTGTTAAATAGTAAAGGTAAACCTTATAATAATGAACCTGCATTTTATTTTGCAGGTACTATTTATACAGTAGGTGATAATATAAATTTAGATACAGTTCTTCATGAATTTGGACATCCATTTATTAAAGCTATTGAAGTAGAAAATACAAATTTATTTAACAATCTTTATGAAACATTAAAAGCTACTACAGAAGGTGAATTTATAATTAACCATGTAAAACAAAATTATCCTGAATTAAATATAACTAGTTCTGCATTTAAAAATGAAGTGCTTACATATTCTTTACAAATTAAAGCTGTAAATCAAGTTACAAATGAACTGGAAAGTAAAGGTTTTCAAGAATTTATTAAAAAATTAATATATGCAATTAGACAATTGCTTAGAAAAGTTTTTAAAACTTCTAATGTTGCAGATATAAATGAATCAACTACAATGAAAGAGTTGGCCGATAAACTTTTAAATGAAGCTTATGATTTAAATATAAAGAAAGTAACTGATGATGACGTATTGTTTTATGCTAGAAACATAAAAGAAATGGCTATTGATTTAACAAAAAATATTAATGATAATAATATTCAACGTGGGATTAATGAACTTTATGTAGTAAATAATTTAGTGTTAAATAAAGCATTTAATTATAAAGCACAAAGTGAAAAATTTCAAAAAAGATTAGATGATACTTTGTTTGATGAAGGGAAATTATTACCTAAAGTAAAAACTATTCTTAGATCATATCAAACAATAAATGATAATGCAACTAAAGATGAAATTATTAAAGATGTTGTAAAAGCAGAAAAAGCAAGACAATTAGATTTATTAAATTCTTCAAGAGCTTTTATTAATAGTGTTGGTGTAATTGATAATATTTCTAAAAATATTTATAAAGACTTAGATGCTTTACGTAAAACTAAAAGTTTTGGAACAAGAGACGCTGTATTATTACTTTATACTTATAGAAATACAATTAATGGTTATGCGACTATGTTTGATCAATTTGATGAATTTTTTACTGAAGATCAAGGCCAAGATAAACCTAAATATGATATTGATAAAGATAATGATTTATTTAATTTAATAAATGATGTTAAATCAAATCTTCAAAAAGCTAATAATATTATAAAAAATATTTATAAAGAAAATAGTGTAGATTTTTATGTAGAAACAACTGCTTATATGAATGAATTTTTAGTTAAAGAACTAAAAAGTAGTTTATTTAATAGCATGAATAAAAAAATGAAAGATTCGGATATTGAAGATTTTTTTAATAAAGCTTTAAATGGTGAATTAACAAATGATGATTATAATGCTTTAGAAAAAAAAGGTATAAAATCTAAATATATATCAGATTTTGTAAAAAAATACAATGATTTTAATATTAACAGAGATAAAATTGTAGATGCTTTATCTGGTAAATTAAAAGATGTATCATTTTTTAATAGATTTTTAGAGTCATACACTTCATCTAATGACCCTATAGTGGGTGGACTATCTATATTTATTCAAAATTTAAGAACAGAAGCTGAACAAGCAGCTTTATCAGCTTCTTATGAGTTTAGAAATACAATGGCAGATTTACTTCCTAAAGTAGGTTTTAATAAAATAAAAACTAGACAAATACTTGATATGGTTGCAACTAAAGATGCTATATTTAGTTTAAAACCTATAAAAGATGCTGCTGGTAATATTCTTAGACTTGAGCCTGAAAGAAAAGAACTTTTTACATTTCATGATAAATTTGGAAATGGTTGGAGACATGATTTAGGAAAACTTGAATATGATGTTAAAAAAGCTATTGAAAATGAAGATGAAGATGATATTATTAAAACAAAACAAGCGTTGTATGATTTTACTAGAGAGTTTATGCATGATGTATATATACCAGAAGTATATGAATTAGATAAAGTTTATGCTAAATATCCACCTGAAATTGCAAATGCAGCAAGACAAGCTAGAAAAAGAGCATTAGATACATATAATAATGAAGCAAATGAAATTACAGATGAATTAGAACAATTTCAAAAGTATTCTACTTTGCAAGCATTATGGAAAGATTATCAAATGTTACATTCATATACTTATGCTGATGGTAAGCCTAAAGTAGATTCGCCAAAAGATGGTGTATATGATTTTAGCATTGCACAAATTCTTAATGAATATAGAGATGCATCTAAAGAATACTATGAATTTACACCTAGAGAAAATTCTTTACAAAATGCGTATGATAATTTTATAAATTTAATAGATAGTGAATATGGTTCAGATTCTGATAAATTTATAAATGCTAAAAATGAATGGTTAAAACAAAATACTCGAATTGCACAAACACAAGAATATTTTGATCTTAAAGTAAAATTAACTGGTGACCTTAAAAGATTACAAGAAAAAATAAAAACTAATTCTAAAATAGATATATCAGAAGTTTTTGAAGAAATGTACAGTATGTTATATGGTACTAAAGATAGTTTAAATCAACCTGTTCCATCTGAATTAGGTGTTGAGAAAATTAGAAAAATTAAAATTTTAGAACAAAAAACTATTGATTATAAAAACAGTTTAGACAAAACATCTGGTTTAACAAAAGATGAATCTGGTAGACTATCAGCTATTATAGCTGTTATGAAAAAAAATAAACAAGCTTTAACTGAAGATAATAAAACAGAATACGTTAGGCTTCTTGAAAAACAAACAGCTACAGGTTTAAGTTTAGAAGAAGCAAATGAATTAAATAGCATTTATGCTGAATTAGGAGCTTTATCAAATAAAGTTGCTACTGAATATTATATAGATGCGTTTAATGCTTATTTAAATGAAATGAGTGAATCTTCACAAACTCCAGAACAACTTGAAGATTTTCTTAGTACAGATAAATTAAAAGAATTAATACGAGATAATGATGAATTTGGAGATTGGTTTTTTGACAATCATGTAATAAATCAAGGTTATGAAAAAGGTAAAAGAGGACTTCAAAATTTTTATAAAAAAAGTATTGTAAATATAATATCATTACCGTCTAATGAAGAATATTATCAAACTACAGAACTTGTAGATCCTCTTACAAATGAAAAGTTTGTTGTTAAAATAAATGATATTCCAGTAATTGGAAATGCTAGACATTCTAATTATAGAATAAAAGCACAATATATGACAGGTTATAATTCTAATACAGGTGATGTTGAATTAGTTATAGGTGAACATGTAAATAATAAAAATCAATTTTTACCAAGATATATTGAAGGATCAAAATATATTAATAAAGAATTTCAAAAAATGCAAAATGCACCTTCTACTAATAGATTTAAATTATTAGAAGCTATGAAAAAACAACATTTAAAAACACAAGAAAATGCTTCAAATTCATCTAAATTATATTTAGATTTACCTAGATATGTACTTAGAGACAATCTTTCTGTAATACAATCTGGAAAATTAGGTAATCAATCTAGTCAAATTAAAGAAAACTTTTTACAGTACTTTAGGGATTTAACTGGATCAAAAGATAAATCCATAGATGATTATAATTTTGCATATGATGATACAACGCAAGAATATAGATTAGTACAAACTACTTTAGAAGGTGAAGAAATAGAAAAAATACCTATTTCAGGATTATTTGATATTAATATAGAAAATACTGATCCTGATGTATTACAAAATATGATGAAATATTTGTATTCTATTGAACAACAAAATAAATTAGGAGAAACTTTACCTTTAGTAAAATCTCTTTTAGAAACATTAGATGATCCAGATAATGCATTAAAGAAAACTAATGTATATAGTAAAGGTGCAATGATGACATCTGGTAAATTAGAATCAGTAAAATCTAAATCAACTTATAATAGATTAGGTCAAGTAAGATCTTTAATTGAAAGAGAATATTATGGTAGAAAATTTGAAGGTGGTGCAGGTATGGAAACTTTAGATAGAATTTTAGGAAGAATTCAAAAGTTATCTGCTAGATCATCTTTGGCTGTAAATTTACCATCAGATTTAAAAAACAGATTTGGTCAGCTTATGCAAAATTATATTGAAGCTGCAGGTGGTGAATTTATAAATAGTAAAGATTATGCTAGAGGTAGAGTTAGAGCTTTTGCTGCAATGACACAATGGTTAGCTAAAGATGTATACAGTATTGGTCCTGGTTCTTTAGATTCACAAATGATTGAAATATTTGATTCTGTATTTGCAACTAAAGATAAATTTGGTAAAAGTATAACTAAACATTTAAGTAAAGATTTATTAAATGGTGAATGGATGTACGCAGCTAGAAAAACTTTAGAAATGGAAGCTGCACTACAACTTTATTATGCATTTATGAATTCTGTAATTATAGAGCAAAAGTTAAAAAACGGTAAAATACGTAAAGTAAGATATATAGATGCTTGGGAATTAAATAAAAAAACTGGTATAATTCAACTTAAAGAAGGAATAAATCCTGAATATAATAATAAAAAAATAGAACATAAATTTGTTGAAGGAGAAACTCTTGAAGAAATTGCAGATTATTATGGTACTACTGTAGATAAAATAAAAAATCATAATAAAATATCTTCTACTATTGAAATAGATAACGGGGATGTTATTACTATAGCAAATAGTGCAAAATTTAAATCTTCTAAAAATAGATTTCAAGGTTCTCAAAGAAAACTTTATGGTGCTTATGATGAGTTTGGTCAATCTGAAGGTAATAAATTTGCTGGTTTTAGATTATTTACATTTATGAGAAAATGGTTTTTTCCAATGTTTCATAACAGATTAGCTTTTACTTATGATAAATCTCAAGGAAAAAATATTTTTTCTGCAGAAAGATATCAACCAAGATATGATTTTGCTATGGGAACAACATCAATAGGATATTACATAAATACATATAAAGCTTTTCACATGATACTTAAATCTAAAGGTGAAGCTTGGAATTATTTAACTCTTCAACAAAAAACAGATTCAAAAAAATCTATTATGGAAGGTATGATTATAGCTTTAAGTTCTTTAATATCTATATTTGCATTTGGTTATGATCCTGATGATGAAGATAGATTTAAAAAAATGAAAAAACGATCTGGAATTTTAGGTTCTAAAGATTTTAAACTTATGGGATACATAACAAATATGGCACAACTTTTAAATATAGGAACTCAACAAGAAGTTACAGCATTTATTCCATTACAACAAATAGGTGTTACAAACTTTGGATTAGATGATTATGGAAAACTTGCAACATCTACAACAACTGCTTTTGGAAATACAATAATGCTTTATGCTAAAATTATGGAAGATGTAGGTAAACATTTAACAGGAAATGAAAAAGCTTATTATTCAAAAAATGTAGGAGATATATGGTGGAAACAAAAAGGCCAACCTAAAATTATAGGACATCTTTTAAAGACTATTGGTATTACAGGTGGTACAGCTGATATACCAACAACATTAAAAGGTATAGAACAATCAGGTAAATTAAAATAAAATAATATGAATTGGGAATTAGATATAGCTGCACATTGGCCACATGATAGAATAGCA
>TARA_R110001632_G_scaffold47929_2_pt1 | contig 29727 bp, 28 predicted proteins | sample TARA_R110001632 | Tara Oceans TARA_R110001632 (sample SAMEA4398266) | marine metagenome | biome: Polar Biome; feature: [SRF] surface water layer (ENVO:00010504); material: water (ENVO:00002006), including particulate matter (ENVO:01000060) such as... | depth 5 m
TTTATTAAACGTCACAAATTCTAATACAGATTGAGTTTGTGTTTTCCAGTTAAATGCCATACCAGTAAATGCAATCAGCATAAGCGGTATAAAAAAGTAAACACCAAGCACTGTATGTAATTGATACATGAGCACTCTAAATTTGGCTTTTGGTTTTATAGCTAAACGTTTAACTCTGTTTTTGGGCTTTACCCATAAGTAAAAGCCCAGTAATACATTTATTAAAAGTAGCAATGCACACACCGACATCCAATTTCGAAAGGTTTTCTCACCTTTACTGTTTTCAAACAACAGCCAACGATGTAATCCCATAGCAAACCCATAAATCGTATCGGTTGATTCATAGATGTTTAGTACACTCCCTGAGTAAGGGTTAACACTGGCGTAGTGTTTATTGGCTAACCGAAATTGCCATGCTGCGTTTGGCGCTTGTTCGGGCATAAAAAAGGTGATTTTTTGCTTAGTTTGAGCTTGTACATTTTGTATAAGTTCATCGTAATGCATTAAGTTTTTTTGGGGTGTTACTTGCCATTTCTCAGGCTCTATTAGGTGCTGTATGTCTTTTGCATAAATCATAACAGCACCGGTTAGGCTCACTATTAATAAAAATAGTCCGCTAATTAGGGCAAGGCCTAAATGAATTCTACGTAACCAAAGTTTCAAAAACGGTATCTCATTATGAGTTAATGACAATATTGTAAATGATAATACGAGCTGTTTTCAATTAAATAGTTATGTATTTGGTTTAGCTTGTTATTAAGAGCATTAAATTGGGCTTTAATTTGCGATTGGTCGGATTTCTATTATGCAATTTTCAATATTAAAATTGTCGTGTAAAAAGCTTTTTACTGCTGGCAAATTAATTAAGTGCTGGGTGCCAATAATAAGCTCACAATAATTTTCTTTATCATCTAGTTGCCAAAGCTTAATACTAACTACCGATTCGATATTAAATTCATTACTAATAGCACGTGATATTGCATCTGTATCAATATTGCTAGGCGCTGCTTGCATTAAAATTTTGCAGCTTTGCTTTAATAGTAAAATGCCATGATAAATTACATAAAGAGAAATAAGCACAGTGGCAATTAAGTCAACGATATACCACTGGTATAAAATAATTAAGGTGCCCGCAATAATAACAACAATAGATGCCATTGCATCTGATACGTTATGAATAAAGGCCGCTTTTATATTTATACTGTGATTTGCGCCAGCTCGGTAGGTTAAATATGCGGTTGCTAAATCAATAATCAATGCTATTGCTGCCACCCACACAACTATCCAGCCATTAATTGGTTGAGGGTTTAAATAGCTCGAAATGGCTTCAAAAATTAAATACACACCAATTAATATCAATGTACCGCTATTAAAAAGTGTGGCAAGTATTTCAGCGCGTTTATAGCCAAAATGATGAGTGGTGTCAGCAGGTTTATTACCAATTTTACGTGCAACGAGCGCGATAAATATAGCGGCAGCATCACTTAAATTATGAAGTGCATCGGCTATAAGTGACAAACTGCCCGAAAATACCCCGCCAATAACTTGGGCTACGGTTAGCAATACATTAATAACCACAGCGACGGTTAGCTGTTTATCGCTCTGGTTTTCGTCTACATGACTATGTGAGTGATCGTGCGCCATAATGACCTCAAATGTATTAATTGAATATTGCTTATATCATGGCTGGTTTAAAACCGCTACAGATGTGGTAGCGTCAATAAATCTAATTATAAGTTAGTAATAAAGGCGTATATTTTAAAAAGTGTGAATTTAATATTGTAACGCTAAACACCCATTTTTTAAGGAGTTTACCGCTCAAAACTTGCGTCTTTATATATTTAGTGCATTAATGTAAGTAATATTAAATGATTATAAGTTGCTGGATATTAAGCATGCACAAAGGTTTAAACTTTGATGAATTAACAGGTAAAGGACAGTCTGTTCGAAGTAAGTTAATTATAACCTTTATAATTATAGCCTTAGGGCCACTATGTATACTTACTTGGTTTAGCCTTGGACATGTAAATAGCACGCTTAAGCAAAATGCAGACGCTGAACTAAACGAGCTTAATAATATAGGTAAGCAATTTGCTGATATTTGGTTTGCAGAGCATGTTAAGGATCTATATTTGCTTAGGGCGCAGTTTGATATTAGCCCGACTAAAAAACAACAATTAATAGCGCAATTTGTTGAGCAGTACGACTTTGTTAATAATGTAGAACTTATTGATGTAAACCTCGTTAAATCACTACCTTCATCACCCTTTTTTAATATTATTAAAGATCAACGTTTTAATAACATACTCTCTGGTATTAAAAATACAGGTAAAATCCAATTTCAGTCAATGACAGTCTCAGGGCGTGAGTATCATATTATTGGCTTACCGTTAGTAAATACCGAAAATAAGCTACAAGCCATATTGCTCGCAGATATAAATTTAAACGGCTTATTAAATAATCTAAGTAAAATACACGCTGCAAATAAAGACATAACATTTTATGTTATGCATAATAATAAAATTCAAAAAAATAATAATTCAGAAGATTCTCAACCACTATTTTTCTCTCAAAACGGCTCCCCAACGCAACGTGTTTTTTCTTACAGTAATAAAAATGAAGAGACTTTATACGGGTATATTGATTCTCTAGAGTTTTTAAATGAATCTGGATGGCAATTACTTGTAACAAAACCAAAAGAAGTTGCACTACAAGGTGCTAATTTTTATAAACAGCTTGCTTTATTAACAAATGCGGGGGCATTGCTGCTTATATTAACGTCATCGTGGTGGTTTGGGCGTCGACTTTCTAGACCTTTAATTAACTTAGCTAAAATTGTTGAAAGTATTACAAAAGGAGATAAGGTAAAAGTCCCTGTAATAAACGACAGTATTGAGTTTAACCAGCTTTCATTGGGTTTACGTAATTTAGTAGCCGTAAAAGAAGAGCAACACAGTATATTACAAAAGCAACGCTCTGCACTTCAAATTGCATTAAAACAATTAGCCGAGCAAAAAAGTGCATTAGATGAACACGCTATTGTTGCTGTAACTGATTTGCATGGCACCATCACTTTTGTAAATAAGAAATTTTGTGAGATTAGTGGCTACGATGAACACGAATTAATAGGTCAAAACCATCGCCTTTTAAATTCAGGAAAACACGAAAAAGCATTTTTTAAAAATATGTATAAAACGCTTAAACGTGGTGATATATGGAACGGGCAAATATGCAATAAAGCTAAGCATGGTGGCATATATTGGGTAGATACGACGATTGCACCATTTTTAGATGAAAATGGAAAACCGCAAAACTATATTGCTATTCGTAATGACATTACAGCCCTGAAAGTACAAGAGCTAGAGCTTGAGCAACACAAAACACAGTTACAGTTAGTGATAGACTCAACAGCCGTGGGTATTTGGGATTGGTATATTGATACGAATAAAGTGACGTTTAATAACCGCTGGGCCGAGATAATAGGTTACAAACTCAGTGAGATTGAGCCTTGTACTATAGATACTTGGTATACATATGCTCACCCAGACGACTTAGTGATATCAAATAAAAAACTTCAAGAGCACTTTGCCGGTGAGACTGACTATTTTGTTAGTGAAGCCCGCATGAAGCATAAAAATGGACATTGGATTTGGGTACTCGATACTGCAAAAGTAGTTGAGTGGAATACCGATGGCTCTCCAAAACGTATGATAGGTACGCATTTAGATATATCAGAACGAAAATCTACAGAGCTTGAGCTACAAGGAAGCCGCGATAGGTTTGCATCTTTGGTATCAAATATCCCTGGCATTATTTATCGATGTAAGTTTGATAATAAATTAAGCATGCTTTATATGAGCGAGCAAGCGAGTGGAATAACAGGTTATTCACCTGATGAGTTGATACATGATGAACCCCCCAGCTTTTTTGATTTGATATGCGAAGACGATTCTAAAAAAATAAAAGATGAAATTCTACGTTGTGTTAGCGCTAAGCAGTCATGGTCTGTTGAGTATAGGATTACAGCCCGCGATGGCTCCTTACATTGGGTAAATGAAAAAGGCCAAGCCATTTACGCAGATGATGGCAGCATATTGTATTTAGATGGATTTATTTTTGATATTACAGAGCGTTACAATACACAGTTAAAAATAAATCGTCAGCAAAGCCTACTTGAATCAATGAGTAAGCAAGGGCAGATTGGCGCATGGGAGATGGACTTAGATGCGCATACACTTTATTGGTCTGATGAAGTTAAAGTTATTCACGAAGTACCAGAGGACTTTGAACCGAGCATAGATACCGCTATTAACTTTTATAAACCAGGCATACACCGAGATACTATAAGTACCTTATTTGAGTGCGCAGTGACTTTAGGTGAAAGCTGGAGTGTAGAGCTTATTATTTTGACCTATTCTGGGCAAGAGCGTTGGGTTAAATCGATGGGCCAAGCTGAGCTTAAAGACGGTAAATGTGTACGTGTGTTTGGTTCATTTCAAAGTATTGATGCACATAAACGACTTGAACTTGAGAGCGAAAAAGCAAATCGTTATAACAAAAATTTAGCCGCGCTTACAGTCGCACCTGAGGTGCAAAATAGTGATGTAGAACAGGTTAAAAAGCTAGCCGTTAAATCTATGTGTGAAGTGCTAAATGTTACACGAGCTTCGATATGGATCTTTAACGAAAAACGAGATGTGATGACGTGTCATTGCTTATATATAAATGGTCAAGGGTTTGTAGATACCGACGCTATTTTAACTGCTAAAGACTACCCAGCTTATTTTAATGCTATTTATAAACATAATTTAGTGGCTATTGATGATGTTTATACTCACTCAGCAACTGTTGATTTTATTGAAGCATATGTAACACCACTAAATATTAAATCGATGCTTGATGCTGTAATTGCAACAGGCGATGGTAATTTAGGTATTTTGTGCGCTGAAACAGTAGGCGAGCATCACAACTGGACGCAAAGTGAAGAAACGTATCTTCGCTCATTAGCTACTTTAGTGGGAAGCACTTTAGTTTCTCAAAAACGAAAAGTAATTAGTGAGGAGCTAAAAGTAGCACTCGTGAAAGCTGAAGATGCAGCCATTGCTAAGAGCCAATTTTTAGCAACCATGAGCCATGAAATTAGAACGCCGATGAATGGCGTACTCGGTATGCTAGAGCTTGTTCAATTAGAGTCGCTATCTAAACCAATAGAAACAAAAGTAGATATAGCCAAAAAAAGTGCACATTCTTTATTGGGTGTAATTAATGATATTTTAGATTTCTCTAAAGCTGAAGCAGGTAAAATCGAGCTTGAAGAAATTAACTTTAATGGACGTGATTTAATTGGTGAAGTTGCTGCCGCACAAGCATTTACAGCTCAAGACAAAGGTATTGAAATTATTTTGGATCTGGTAGCGCTAGAGCCTTCGCAGTTATGCGGCGATCCAGGGCGCATTCGCCAAGTTATTACTAATTTATTGAGCAACGCCGTTAAGTTTACGAGTCAAGGCGAGGTTGTTGTAAGCGCGAAAATTAATAAAGTAGCTCAAGGTTTAGAGTTTGTTGTAAGTATAAAGGACTCAGGCATAGGAATAAGTTTAGAAAAACAAGAGCAATTATTTACCCCTTTCTCTCAAGTCGATGCATCAACAACGCGTGAATATGGAGGCAGTGGCTTAGGGCTGGCTATTTGTAAGCAGCTTTGTGAACTAATGGGGGGGGCTATCTCTCTCACTAGCGAAGCAGGTAAAGGAAGCACCTTTACTGCCTCTATAATGCTGACTCCGGGAGATCAAAAAGAGCGCTATATTCCTAATATTAATATGGAAGAGCTAACCGTTTTGGTTGTTGATGATAACGAGACAAATCGAATTGTAATTTCACAGCAGCTTGAGCACTGGGGTGCTAAAGTTGCGCTTGCATGTGACGCACGCGAAGCTCTTGATATGTGCGCGCAGCAGTATAAAAGTAACAATTGCATGTATGACATTGCAGTGCTTGATATGCAAATGCCAGAAATGGATGGTATAGAGCTGTGTAAAGCACTAAAAGCACATGAACATTATAAATCAATGCCACTTGTAATGATGACCAGTATTGCTGGTATGGAAGGTGCGCAGCGCTATTCTAATGCAGGCTTTCAGGCATATTTCCCCAAACCTGTAACCACTGCCGATTTAATTTCTGCACTGTCAGTCATAACAAGTAATGATTCAGATGAGACACTCCCACTTGTTACTTCAGGCTATATTTCCTCTCTTAAAAAAGAAAAGGTGCAGGAACCTACCCAAATATTACTTGTAGAAGATAATCCAATTAATCGACAAGTGGCTACATTAATGCTCAAAAAGCTTAATTGTGACGTTACAATTGCCGAAAATGGTCAATTAGCGATAGATATATTAGAGTCTCACGATTCTGGTTTCTTTAAGCTCGTTCTTATGGATTGCCAGATGCCTGTTATGGATGGCTTTGCTACAACTGCAGCTATCCGTAAAGGTATGGCGGGTATACAACACAAAAACATTAGGATCATTGCTATTACGGCTAATGCAATGGACTCTGATAAAGAGCGTTGTATAACCGCTGGAATGGATGACTACTTGAGCAAACCGATTCAATTAGATATTTTAAAAGATAAATTAGAGCAGTATATTTAAGGTAAAAATAAAATGAGCCAACCCGTTATAATACGTGATGCAAAACCAAGTGATGCGAAAACAATTTTGCACTTTATTACCGAACTTGCCATATATGAAAAAGAACCGGATGCAGTTAAAACAGACGAACAGGCTATTTTAGATACGCTGTTTAGCGACGGTGCTACTGCGCACAGCATAATTTGTTTAGAAGGTGATGAGCCAATTGGTTTTGCGGTCTATTTTTATAATTACTCTACATGGTTAGGTAAAAATGGCCTATACCTTGAAGATTTATACGTAAGCCCAGATAGCCGTGGCAATGGTGCAGGTAAAGCCATTATGAAGCACTTAGCTAATAAGGCGATTAGTAATGACTGTGGTCGTTTTGAATGGGTAGTGCTTGATTGGAATAAACCCGCTATCGATTTTTACAATAGCATTGGTGCAAAGCCTCAAAACGAATGGATTATATATCGCTTAACAGGGCAGGAATTACTAGACTTTGCTAAATAGTTAATGAAAATCATTTGCATTTAGGTTTGTGGGTGTGTAAGTTAACTACACGCCCATAAATAAACGTGCAGATGATTATATGATCTCAAACCAAAAACAATCCCACTCAGATTTACTTTGTCTTGATCAAGCATTAAGCCCTTGGCAGTCGAATATAATGCAAGGTAATTATGCATTTGAACAAGGTGCACTTCTCGAAGCCCGCGATAAATACTTATTAGCTAAAACACTTGCAGATCATCTTCTTCAGCAGTTTTTATATGCTCAGATTAATAACAATGTCATCCATGCTATTGAGCATTGCATACCCGCACTTGTTGTTGCGTCGCATAATTTAGCTGATACCTATATAGCTATGCAACAGCCTGAAAATGCATGCAAATGGCTATGCGAAGTACACTTAACACTCTGTTCGCTAATTAAGCATACTCATTACGATATACAAAAAGTGAGTAAGCATCATTACACTAAAACGTCCTCTGAACTTGTATCATTTGCAAGACGCTATCATTTTTTACCTGAGCTAATAGAGCAAGTGAATTTTTGCTTATGCTCAGAGAGCACTACAAACAATCAACTGCACTAATTTAAAAGAAAAAGGAGTATTTATGGCTTTTACTTTGCCTGCACTTAACTATGAGTACGATGCGCTTGAGCCTCATATTGATGGTAAAACAATGCATATTCACCACACATTGCATCATCAAACGTATATCAATAAAGCCAATGCTGCTTTAGCAGATACTGTTTATGCAACCGCAAATGCTGAAAAATTACTTAAGGGAATAAACAGCCTGCCTAGTAATTTACAAAAAGCAGTACAAGAGCATGTAGGAGGGCATTTTAATCACAGCTTATTTTGGCAAGTAATGAGCCCAGAAGGAGGAGGGGAACCTGAAGGTAGTGTAGCTCAGGCAATAAATGAACAGTTTGGCAGTTTTGATAAGTTTAAAGATCAATTTACTGCTGCTGCAATTAGTCAATTTGGCAGTGGTTGGGCGTGGCTATGTGTGACCCCAGATAAAAAGTTGATTGTAGAAAATAGTGCTAATCAAGATTGCCCTTTAATGCAGGGAAATACCCCTATTTTGGGACTTGATGTATGGGAGCATGCCTACTATTTGAAGTATCAAAATAAGCGTCCTGACTATATTGCTGCTTTTTATAATGTAATTAATTGGACTGAAGTTGAAAAACGCTACCTAGCCGCAATAAGTTGAGTGCCGAATATGGCTAGTAATACAGTTTATTTTCTATAAGCTAGGCTCTATTAGATTAATTTATAGAGCCGTTTATGTACACTTCACATTGGCAAAAAGCACGTCAGAGTCGCGATCCTCGTTTTGACGGGCTTTTTTACGTAGCGGTAAAAAGTACCGGTATTTATTGCAGACCAATTTGCCCTGCACCAACGGCTCACGAAAAAAACGTTGCTTATTATCAGTTTGCCCATAACGCGGCGCAAGATGGTTTTAGGCCCTGTATTCGTTGCAGGCCCGATAGTGCCCCAGGCAGCGCAGCATGGCAGGGTACAAAAACGACGGCACTTAGAGCAAAACAGTTAATAGATCAAAATGACGAGCACGACTGCGAAAAATTAGCAGCTCGTTTAGGCGTAAGTAGTCGTTATTTAAGGCAGTTGTTTAAGCAGTATTTTGGCGTGTCGATTACGCAATATCGATTATTTAACCAATGCCACTTTGCTAAAAAACTGATTCAAGAAACACATTTACCCCTTACCGAAATAGCGTTTTCCGCAGGCTTTAAAAGCATTAGGCGCTTTAATGATGCATTTTTACAGCAGTTAAATATAGCTCCCTCGAAGCTGCGCAGTGGCGATAAAAAGCCAACGTCAACACTCATTTTAACCCTGCCATTTAGGCCGCCTTATAATTGGCCTGCTTTGCAGGGCTTTTTACAAAGGCGCTTGATAAAACCAATGGAGTGGATAACACAAACGAGCTACGGGCGTACTTTTGCAAGTGATAAATATAAAGGAAGTTTTACCGCAGAATTTATAGCGAGTAAAAACCACTTTAGTGTATCTATCAATATAGACAATACGGCGTACTTACAACCTGTTATAAATAATATACGCCGTGTGCTTGATTTAGATGCCGATATTAATTTAATTCAAATGCATTTAAGCGCCAATATAAACAATGCGTTTACAGTGTGCGAAGGGCTCAGACTTCCGGGGATTTGGTCAAGTTTTGAAGCCGGTATAAGAGCGGTACTTGGGCAACAAGTGAGTGTTACTGCAGCGCATAATTTAGTAACAAAGTTAGTTGATGAATTAGGCGAAAAAGAGGGCGATGCCGTTTATTTTCCTACGGCTAAAATTGTTGCTAATAGTGATTTTGCATTTTTTAAAATGCCACAAGCACGCAAAAATGCGCTACACAACTTAGCCCAGTTTTGTGCGCTAAATCCTGAAAATGACGATTTAGACGAATGGCTTAGTTTAAAAGGAATTGGCCCTTGGACAGTAAATTATGCAAAGCTGCGAGGACAAAGCCAACCCGATATATTACTTGATGGTGATTTAGGTGTTAAAAAAGCACAAGCAGCGGCAAATCCGTTTGAGCCTGCTAATTGCGCTCCTTTTCGCTCTTACTTAACGTTTCAACTTTGGCAGCAATTATAATGATCATTCAAACATCAATTTCGAGCCCTATAGACGACATAATTATTCAAGCGACTGATAAAGGTGTGAGTTACGTTGGTTTTTATCCTCCAGTTGAGCACCCTCATACGCCATTTGAGCAAGTTACTAACAAGGCGGTGCTTATTTGCGCTGCGCAGTTAAATGAGTACTTTGCAAAAAAACGCACTATGTTTGATGTACCACTTGATACAAGCGGTACGGTATTTCAGCAAAGTGTATGGCAAGCACTATTAACAGTACCTTTTGGACAATCGCAAACATACGGCTATATTGCTAACCAACTCAATAACCCAAAAGCAGTGAGGGCAGTAGGCGCTGCTAATGGTAAAAATCCGATTAGTATTATTGTACCGTGCCACCGAATTATTGGCGCAAATGCAAAGTTAACGGGCTATGCTGGTGGGCTTGATAGGAAACTGTGGTTGCTGAAGCACGAAGGATTAATGTAAATTAATTGATAAAATATAGCCAGTCTGCTTAACTCAACCTATAATTTAAATAATCAACTAATAAAAATTATTATGCGTATTAATAGCTTAGTTTACTTTTTTATTGCCAGTTTAATGTTTACCGCTACTGCGTTTAGCAAGCCGCAAAGTCTCGTGTTTTGTTACGAAGACAAAAATATAGCACCCATGTTTTTAGGTGATGGCCAAAATATACCAACAGATAAACCTGGTGCATCAATCGAAATACTTCAACAACTTGATTTAGCATTGCCCAATGTAGCAATATCATTTGTTAGAAAGCCATGGCGTAGATGCTTAAACGATTTAGAATTTAATCGAGTTAATGCTGTTATTGCAAGTTACCGCAAAGGGCGAGAAAACGTTGCTGTTTACCCTGTTGATGAGCAAGGTAAGTTACAAGATGACTACGCAGTAAGTGAATTTGGCAGCTGCCTTATAGGGCGTTATAAATTTCATAAGGAATGGGAGACTCGTGAAGTATTTCAAAATAAAGCATTTACGATAGCTATTCCTAATGGTTATGGGCTAAATAGCGCGTTAAAAGAAGAACCATTTTTTATTCATAATACGTTTTCTAAAAGCAAAGCTTTTGAGTTGCTAGATAAGGGGGGAGTGCAGGCGAGCGTTGATCTATGCCAAGTAGATGGCTTAAAAGTGTCGAGTTATCCGTATGAGGGTAATAATGTTAAACCTATTTATCCCCCTTACGAAACCAGCCATGGTTACCTTGTATTTTCAAAAAAATTCTATGAAGAAAATAATGCTCTAAGCTTGCAAATGTGGCAGTGGTTATCAAAATTTGAAAGTGCACCTGTGTATATTAAATACTTACAAACACTTAAATAAACAGGCCCTGACAAAATAAAATTCGCGTTTGTAAATTGGTATTAATTTAATATTAAGGTAGCATAAGCGCACTTTTTATAAAATGGCACCACAATGGCTCAATTATACTTTTACTACTCTGCAATGAATGCAGGTAAATCAACCACGTTATTACAATCTGCATTTAATTATAAAGAACGTGGCATGGAACCTGTGATCCTGACTGCTGCCATTGATGATAGACAAGGCGTGGGTAAAGTATCGTCTCGTATTGGCTTGCAAGCAGATGCGCATGTATTTGATGCTAGCAAAGATGTTTTTGATCTTATTCAATCACTCAACAATGATAAAAAACGCCATTGTGTGTTAGTTGACGAGTGCCAATTTTTATCAAAAGAACAAGTAATGCAATTAACCGATGTGGTTGATGAACTCGGTATACCTGTATTGTGTTATGGCCTGCGTAACGACTTTAGAGGCGAGCTATTTATAGGGTCGCAATATTTGCTTGCGTGGGCTGATAAGTTAGTTGAGCTTAAAACTGTTTGCCACTGTGGACGTAAAGCAAACCATGTACTGCGTACTGATGAAAATGGCGAAGCAATAGCCGATGGTAACCAAGTAGAAATTGGCGGCAATGACCGATATGTTTCGGTATGCCGCAAACATTATAAAGCCGCGTTAAATATGGGCCGATAAAGCATTTAAAAATGTATCAATATCTTCGCGGGTTATATCTAAATGCGTAACTAGCCTAAGCTGCTTGCTTGGACTAAATAATATGCCTTGTTGTTTAAGCGCTTCAGCAATATCTTTAATATTTATACTGCTACTGTATGTTGCGTAAACCATATTAGTGGTGTTAGTCATATCGACAGTAAAGCCACTGATTTCACTTAATTGTTGAGCCAAATAACGTGCATTTTCATGATCGTCTTTTAAGCGCTCTACATTGTGCTCAAGTGCAAATTGTCCAGCGGCTGCAAGCATTCCGGCTTGGCGCATACCGCCACCAAGTACTTTTCTCCATCGTCTTGCTTTATTAATAAGTGCTGGTGAGCCTAATAATAAAGAGCCTACGGGCGCCCCCAAACCTTTAGATAAACAAATAGAAACTGAGTCAAAGTGCTTTGTAATTTCAGTGATATCAACTTTTAGCTCAACAGCGGCATTAAAAGCACGTGCGCCGTCTAAGTGCAGCGCTAAACTATGCGTATTAACAAAGTCACGTGCTTGGGCTAAGTACTCAATCGGGAGTACTTTTCCGCCAATGGTATTTTCTAAGCTGAGCAATCGCGTTTTTGCAAAATGACAATCGTCTGGTTTTATAGCCGTCGCTATTTTACTAAAAGGTATACTGCCATCAGCATCGTTTTCAATAGGCTGTGGTTGCACAGACCCTAAAACAGCTGCGCCACCACCTTCAAACTTATAATTGTGAGCATTTTGGCCACAAATGTATTCGTCACCTCGCTCACAGTGCGCCATTAACGCAAGTAAGTTGGCTTGTGTGCCTGAGCTACAATAAAGTGCGGCTTCAAAATTAAAACGCTTACACGCATAGGCTTCTAGTTGGTTAACGCTTTCATCATCACCATATACATCGTCACCAACCGGTGCGTTGTACATAATATCGCGCATTTCTTTTGTTGGTTTTGTAACTGTATCAGAGCGAAAATCTATCATGATTGCCTTATCCTTTTTATTATTTTTAATAAAATTGGTATTAATCAAGCTCGCTACAAATTTGCTCACGAGTGTCTTTATCAAAGTAGGTCCATGCAATAAAGCGGCTAATTTTTTGACCTTGTGCCATATCAACAATTTTATACTGTGCTATTGGGTGAGCTTTTAATACTTCTTCAAGGGCTGCAATATTATCTTTTTTAGAGACTAACGACGTAAACCACAGTACTTGCTCTGCAAAGTCTTCGCTTTCTTTAACCATATTAGAGATAAACTGTACTTCACCGCCTTCGCACCACAATTCATTATTATGACCACCAAAATTAAGCGTGCTACTGGGTGTTTTTCCTAAGTTTTTCCATTTACGTTCACTGCCTTTACTTGCCTCTTCTTCACTTGCATGAAACGGAGGGTTACAGAGCGTTAAATGGTATAGATCTTTTTGATTTATAACGCCTTTAAAAATTTGTGATGCGTTTTTTTGTTGTTTTAGGGTTATTTTTAAACCATTAAACTGGGCTATTTGCTTTGCTATTTTCACCGAGGCTGTATCAATATCAGTCCCAGTAAAATGCCATTTATATTCACTTGTACCAGTAAGCGGATAAACTAAGTTAGCGCCAGTGCCAATATCAAGCACTTTAATTTGCTTACCTAAAGGTATTTGTTGTTGATTATCATCACTTAATAGGTCGGCCAAGTAGTGAATGTAGTCAACACGCCCAGGTATAGGTGGGCATAAGTTGTGCTCGGGAATATCCCAAAAATCAATATTATAATGTGCTTTTAAAAGAGCTTGATTGAGTGTTTTAACAGCCTTGTTGTCACTAAAATCAATGCTTTTAGTCCCTGCAGGTGTGGTTATAACAAAGGGCAGTAGAGCAGGATGCTCTGTTGTTAATAAATCGAAGTCGTACCCATTTTTATGTAGGTTACGAGGGTGTAATTTTGAACGTGCTTTATTTTCTTTCATGGCTTCATTTTAACAACAGATATGATGTGGTGATTGTAACAAATGCTGATGAGTAAAGTGCAGACATTTCCTTTGGTATATTTAATATTACTGGTAGGATGAGTTGAAAATAATAAAAAGGAATAACTGTGGCAATTTCTCAGCAATCAATAATTATTAATGTAGCTGATCAGCAAACACTTCATTTACGCCGTATTAGCGATGAAGATCAGCAAGGGCCTATCGTATTTTTTATGCATGGAGCAATAGAAAACGGTAAGATTTTTTACACGCACTCTAATAAAGGACTTGCCCCTTTTTTAGCTGAGCATGGGTATAGATGTTATGTGGCTGATTTACGTGGCCGAGGTGATAGCAAGCCAATCATTTCGAGCGAGTCCGAATATGGACAAACTGAGTCTATCCTAGAAGACATCCCTGCCTTTATTAAGCAAATAGAGTTGATTGAAGGCAAAAAGCCAGACTACTGGGCTGCTCACTCTTGGGGCGGGGTATTGATGAACAGCGCGTTTGCACGTTTTCCAGAATATATTAACGACGTTAAAGCATGTGTGTATTTTGGCTCTAAGCGTTCTTTATTTAATAATCATCCTCAAAAATTATTACAAGCCAATTTAATTTGGTATTTTATGGCGCCTTTACTTGCTAAAAAACATGGCTATTTAAATGCTAAAGGTTATAAGTGGGGCAGCGATAACGAAACTCAAAAGTCGCATTATCAAAGTATGCAATGGGCTAAAAAGAAGCCATGGATAGATTCTGATGATAATTTTGATTATGCAAAAGCGCTAAACAACCTGCATTTACCGCCAACGCTTCATATTGCTGCGGTAAAAGATAAAGCATTAGCGCAACCAATCGATATTCAAAAATTTATGGACGAATCGGGGCTAGGCATTCAACAAATGCAAATTTACGGTCGTAAACACGGGCATAATTTTGATTACGATCATATTAATATGCTTACCCACCCAAGTGCGCGTGATGATCAATTTAAAGATTTACTTAATTGGTTTAAAGCACATCCGTAAGGGCCTGTTGACCTTTCAGGATTAAAATTTGTTCAATCCAAGGAAGATTTAATCACGGCGCGAAGTTTGTAACCTAGTGGGCTCGGTAACTGCTCCTGCGTTACCCTACTGGCTTACATCCATGTAAGAATAAGTAAAAACCGAGCAACAAAGAGTTAATCGTCCTTAGAGAGAACCCAAAGGGCAGTGGATGTTTGGTCTTTATGCTGCGTTATCGCCTATTTATGGGGAACAACCACACTACATAGGCTCTGCCTTGCCTAAATACCAAACAGCCTACTGCAAATTTAACCTCGAAAGATAAACAGGCCCTAATTAATTCTCATCAAGTAACTTTAGAAGAGGTGTTTTGTAACGCTCCCACTTAGCGATTGCGGCATTATTAATAGGTTGGCGAATAGCATGTTTACTCAAGGTCGTTACCGGTGTTTTTTGTTTATAAAACGCTAAGCAGCGCTCTTCAAAACTACAGTTTAAAAAACCAAGTAACTGCGTTAGCTGCTCTTTTGGGTTACTCACTAAATCTTCGTAACTGACATCATAAATTGGCATCTCTTTAAAAGAGTGCCAATGGCTCATCAGTTTTTTATACAACTTATGATAAAGCTTAAACTCAGGTAGTGAGCAAAAGTAAGGCTCGTTTTCAGCAAAGTAATTAGTGAAGATAGAAAATGCGGTGGCATTAAAATCACGACTTAAATTTATAAATTTAGCATTTGGAAATAGAATATATATAAGTCCGAGCGACTGATAATTACTCGGCAGTTTATTTATTATAAAAGGTCTGATGGGCGATGCTGTTTTTAATGTTGTGATATACAGCTCGCGGGCTTTTTTGATTAAATCCGGCGTTAAATGCGCTAAACATTGCGGGTAAGTCACTCCCGTTTTTTGTTCGATAAAAGCAACTGCGTTATTACTAATACTCGTGCTCTCTCCTAGGCTCGAAAACTGACTATGGCTTGCCAACATTTGCTCCACAAGGGTAGAGCCACTACGAGGCATGCCAATAATAAATACAGGCGTGATATTACCCGTAAATTTTTTATCGGCAGAGGCTATAAACTCCTCGGTGTTGTATTTTATTATTTCATCGTAAAAAGGGATTAAATCTCTAGTGTTAAATTCACTTAATTTTTTTTGTAATTTATTCGCCAATATAAAATAATTAAATGCTTGCTCGGTATCCTCAAGTGCATCGTAACTGTTTGCTAATGCGTAGTAACACACCATTTTTAAACGTAAATTACTAGTTTGAGTTAATAAGTGGTGCAAATTACTTACATAATTATGTTCTTTATCAAAGCGACCTAATTGTACAAGTTCAAATAAAATATAGGCTGTTACAGGGTATACACCAATGCTGAGTGCATGAGCAAAAGTTGTATGAGCTTTATCTAACTCGCCATGTGTTAAATAGTGCTGTGCTAAGTAATAATGAGGTTCTGGATTATGACTTGCTAATTTTTTTGCGTATTCAAGCACCGTTAGCGCATCGTTTGGCGAATGAACACCGTTAAAAGCATCAGCAAGGGCATGTAATGGTTCAAGCATATGAGGCAAGCGCTCACAGGCTTTTTGGAGTAGGTATACAGCAGCGTCGTAACGTTCTAGTCGTAAGGCAATTCTGCCTAAGCCAAATAAAGCCTCACCATTTTCAGGGTTACTATTTAAAATTGCTTTAAAATGGAACTCGGCTTCTTTGAGTTTATTTTGTTGCAGTAGTTGGTTGGCTTTTTCAAGTAGCATAGTTATACCAATTTTATTAAAAAATAATCATTCTATCGCATTAAATAGCGTACTCACTGCGTTAAAAATTATTCATATAGAGCAACTATATATCATAGTTTTCGCCTTGTTATTACGCTATTTTCTGAGCGCTATAATAGAACACTTATTCAATGCAATTGGTATTGTTCATTATTATTTTTATTAACTATAAAATTAAAAAGGCGAAATGTCTTTAACATTTCGCCTTTGGTTCTTCATGAAAATAGTTTAAAAAGTATATGTTGCTTTAGCGTAGTAAAAGCCACCGTTAATACCAAACGGAGATGTTTCGTAGAACTGACCACCCCAGTTGTTATTAGGGATGCCCGTTGCATCTGCAAAATCAAGTTTTTCAGCATCTTGGTCGAATAAGTTTTGAGCACCTACAGAGAAGCTAACTGATTCATTTAAGAAGTAAGTTACTTCAGCATCAATAGTGACTGCAGCATCTGCTGTTTTAGCTGTTGCATCATAATCAACGTGAACACCTTGGTATTCGCCGTAGTAGTTTGCACGAGCAAATGCAGAAACTGATTCCCATTGTTGAGACAATGTGAACGTTGCACGATGATTAGGTAAATCTTCTTCTAAACGCTTAACTTTAAACGCACCTGTAATTTCACTAAATTTAGTTACTTCAGTATCATTCCAGTTATATGCAAGGCTAAATGTAGAGCTACCGCCCATTAATTCAGCTGTATAGTTTGCAACTAAATCGATACCTTGTGTTGTTGTGTCAAAGTCGTTTGTAAAAAAGCTTACCTGAGCAAGGCCTTGTACATTAGGTACTCCTGCTGCTGCAAGGGTATCTTTGTCTGCTTGGCTTAAGTTGATTTTATCTGATTGGCTAATACGGTCATCTACTTGGATGTTGTAGTAATCAAGCGTTAAAAATAATTCGCCAATTGTGTATACAGCACCAAGCGTATAACTTTGCGATTCTTCCGGCTCAAGCTCTGTACCACCTAATTGCACTGCAATTGGGTTTGTTGGTGGAAGAAGCGCTGAATCTTGTAATACACCGCCATCTAAACTTGTTTGTACATTACTTACGTTAGCTTGACCAACCGTTGGTGCACGGAAACCACTGCTTACAGAACCACGCACGTTTAAGTCTTCAGTTAAATGGTATTGAGCCATTACTTTGTAGTTAGTGGTAGTGCCAAAGCTGTCGTAGTCTTCAAATCGAAGTGCTACGCCCATTAAAAAGTCTTCAGTAAACGGTGCTTCAACATCAACATATGCTGCATAGTTACGGCGAGAAAATTCACCCGCTTGTGATGGTTTAAAACCAGGAAAGCCGTTAGAGCCAATACCAAAGCCTTGTTCTGTTAAAGGGCCTGCTGTGTAAGATGCTTCATCACCAGAGACGATAGTAAATGTTTCTTCATGCCACTCAAAACCACCGGCAATGTTTACATCATAAGCTAAACCAAAGTCGATACCTTTTGATAAATCAAAGTTAAAGTTTTTCTCTAGCTGTTCGTATTTACCCGGGCTGAAGTCTCGTGGTGTATCTGCACCTAAAGAGGCATTAACCGTGTCGTAAATAAAGTAACGTGATTCATTTAAGCCAACAGTACCGCTTAAGTCATAGTAAGTATCTTTTAAGAAGCCACCAGTGAATCGACCTTTAGTACCAATAGTTAAAGAAGTATCAGTAATGTTGCCGCCAAAGTTAGGTGTAAAGCCACCTGGAAGCATCTCATTAAAGGCAAAACAATCTGGGTTGTTTGCTACACCATTTATGTAAGCAGGATCATCTAGTACATTGCCGTCTGTTATTGTGATAGTTGGACAGTTAGCACTCATATCAGGTGTTGTGTCGGCAACAAGTAATGTTTCGCCACCATCATTTGAGTAAACACCAGAACGAGTTTGCGGATTACGGTAATAAAAACCGCCACGTACATCACGTTCAGAGTAGTTACCAAACATGTAAAATTCAGAGTCGTTTGTTAGCTCTAAACCCACATTACCAAAAATAGTAATATCGTCATCTACTTCTGGTGCACCCCATACTTGTGCAAGAGAAGATACATCAGGCACTCCGGCAGCTGAAAGTGCTGCAGCATCGGCACGTTGAACTGAACGGCTTGTTGCATCAGCTGTTTTATATTGAAAGCTTAAATTAGCAAAACCATTGTCGGTAAACGGTAAACCTACGTTACCCGACACTTGTGTTGTATCGCCATCACCTTCATAAAATTGACCATGGCGGATTTCTAATTTACCACCTTCTGAAGCGTCTTTTAGTTGGAAATTCATTACACCGGCGATTGCATCAGAACCATACTGCGCAGCCGCGCCATCGCGAAGTACTTCTACTTGTTTAATCGCAATGCTTGGAATAACTGAAATATCTGCGCCTTGCGCGCCATCGTTAATACCACCGCCTAAAAATGCGATTACAGAAGCACGGTGACGACGTTTGCCGTTTAAAAGAACCAATGTGCTGTCTGACGGTAAACCACGTAAGTTAGCTGGACGAACAAGAGAAGCTGCATCACTGATAGGGTTTTGGTGTACGTTAAACGATGGTACTGCACCTTTTAAAAGTTCAAGCATGTCAGTGTTACCTGACTTTTCAAGCTCTTCGCCGCCAATAATGTCGATTGGAACCGGTGAGTCACCTATTGAACGAGGAGCTGAACGCGTACCTACTACGGCAATTTTCTCAACGTTTTTATTTACTTTAGTTTGTTCCTGCTCGTCTGCCGCAATAGCAGATCCAGAAATAAATAACCCTGCAGTGGTTGTAGCTAAAGCAAATTTGATTGCTTGGTTTAGCGCATTACTTTTTAATTTCATTCTAATTTTCCCCAGTTAGAATAATTCTTATTTTTGATGTGAATTTCACATCATTTGTTTTTAACTTAATTTTTTGTTTCACATAAGTTTGAGGTTTTATCTCAAAAGCCTAATCAATTAAGCTTACTTTTTGTGAAGTCCTATCTACAGACTATAGATAAAAAACAGGAAGGGCAATTACTAATTAACCGTTTGATAACAAAAAGATTCAATTTAAGAAAAAATGCAACAGTGGTGCAAAGTAAAACTAAAATGAACTAAATAAGTGCAAATAAGGCTATTGAGGGGAATATTAATGCGCTAACTGCATTTAAATGTTATTTATTTGTATCTTTTTTTGTGGGGTTTTCAATGTTTTGTGCGTACCGCCAAGCTGCTAATTTTTCTTTGTATTCATCCCATACGCAGGGACAGCAACTGCCACCACCGCAACATTCATCAGATTTTGGTTTTTCAGGTTTTTGCGGTAATTGATTTGTTATATTCTGCATTGTTGTATGTATTTAATACTAATTTGGTGCAAAGGGTAAGTTAAAGGGTGTTGAAAGTAAATTATTCTTTGTGAACCTGTGCTGCTGTGTGAAAATAAAAGTTATGCGATTATATAAAGTTATTCACCGTGCACCTTGGCGGGTAGTTAAAATTAGTAAAAAACGCCAACAGCTGCGTTTTCGCCGTGCTATGGTGGCGCTTAAAATCGCACTCGCCCAAGAAAAACAAGAAACTAAAGAAATGCTCTCTATTTATAGGCGTTACACTCAAGGCCACACAAGTAAAGAAGAGTTAAAACGCGCAAATGAGCAATTTGTTGATATTTTAAAAGGGTTAGGGCTCGGTGTATTTGCTGTATTACCTTTTGCTCCGCTTACAATTCCTTTAGTTGTTAAATTAGGGAGTTTGGTGGGAGTTGATGTACTGCCAAGTTCGTTTAATATGAACAAATCTATTAAAGAACTAGATGCTAAAATAGATCAAGAAAATCAAAAGCAAGAATCTAAAAATAGCTTAAAAAAGTAGCTAAAATCCCTTCAAATTAGCGATACCTTTTAGGTGCGCTTATTGATATGCTCTTAAGTACCATTTTTATATTATATGAGCTTTTTAATGAGTGCATTACTACGTCATACATCTTCTGGTATTCCTTTATCTTTTATTCTTAAAAACGAATTATCTGACTGGCAAGCACAGCAGCCTGCATTTATACAAAATTGGTTAACTAATACAGGTTTTGAAAAGCAAGGTGTTGCTTTAATTCCTGATGCTAAAACGGGCGAGTTAAGCCAGGTATTTTGTCTAATGCAAAGCAGCGATGATTTTTGGGCTGCGGGTAATTTAGCAAATACACTTCCTACAGGTACTTATCAAATTCAAGGCGACAGCGCTTTTGTAGAGCAGGTTGCTTTAGGGTTTGTACTTGGTGGTTACGAATTTAGTGAATATAAAGAAAAGCCAACGGCAAAGGCGCAATTAGCCATTAGCGATAAAGCGTTATATGAGCGCATTAGCCAACAAGCTGATGCCATTACACTTGCACGTGATTTAGTTAATACTCCAGCGGTAGATATGATGCCGCAACATTTATCGCAAGTTATGGAAGATTTAGCTGCAACTTACAATGGCGAATTTTCACAGTGGGTTGGCGATGAGTTACTAGAGCAAAACTACCCGACTATTCATATGGTGGGTCGTGCAAGCGAAAATAAACCGCGTTTACTTGATTTAAAATGGGGCGCGACAGATGCTCCATTAATTACGCTAGTCGGTAAGGGCGTATGTTTTGACTCAGGCGGACTTGATTTAAAACCAAGCTCTGGCATGCGTAACATGAAAAAAGATATGGGCGGCGCGGCGCACGTAATTGCACTAGCGCAGCTTATTATGGCAGCTAACTTACCAATTAGATTACGTGTACTTGTACCAGCGGTTGAAAATGCAGTATCGCGCAATGCATTTCGCCCAGGCGATGTTATTAAAACGCGCAAAGGTATTATGGTCGAAATTGATAATACCGACGCTGAAGGTCGCTTAGTATTATGTGATGCATTAAGCGAAGCGCAAAACGATAATCCTGAGCTAATTATTGATTTTGCTACTCTCACGGGTGCATGCCGTGTTGCACTGGGCACGGAGCTTCCGGGCTTTTTCTCAACAGAGCGCGATGTAGCAAATGGCATTATTGACGCCGGTTTAAGTGTACATGACCCTGTTTGGCAACTTCCGTTGTTTGAGCAATACAAAAGCTTACTAAAAAGTGATGTAGCCGATATGGCAAATTGCGCAAGCACACCGTTTGGTGGTGCTATTACCGCAGCGCTTTACTTAAAAGAATTTGTTGAACCAACAACACCGTGGGTACACTTTGATGTAATGGCATGGAACTTACGTGCATTACCAGGTCGTCCAACGGGTGGTGAAGCATTAGGTATTCGTGCGGTGTTTAATTACCTACAAAATCGTTTTAATAAGTAAGTTTTTGATTCAATAGTAAAAACTTGAGCTTTATGAGCTTTAAACCTCATAAAGCTCAAGTGGCAAGTTATCTGGATCGGCAAAAAAGGTAAACTTTTTGCCAGTTATTTCATCCACTCTAATATCCTCAACTTTTACGTCGCACGACTCTAAATACGTTTTTGCAATCTGTACATCCGCTACCTTAAAAGCTAAATGTCTTAAGCCTTGTGCTTCGGGATAGCTGGGTCTTTCGGGCGAACCATCAAACGAAAATAGCTCTATTTGGCTACCATCGGGCATGGCTAAATCTAATTTATATGAATTACGATCAGCTCTAAAGTGCTCATTAATAACGTTAAGTTTAAGTACATTGCTATAAAAGTGTTTAGAACGTGCATAGTCACTACAAATTATAGCAGCGTGATGAATACCTAAAAGTTTCAAATTTAATTCCTTAAAAAGCAAAAACGCACTTAAATAAGTGCATTTTAAATGTGGCTTATTACATGTTGTGTTAGCTAGGCTCGGCTTCTTTACATGCTTTAACGGCCGGTGCTACAAGCTCTAAACCAGTTTTATCACACGGTGGTAAAGCAGCATCGCTTACACTAATAGGCGTTACACGTTCGCCCCATTTTATGTAACTTGCAGCCCACGTAAGGCCTGCACCAAATGCTGCAGACATAATGTTTGAATGCGGTTTAATTAACCCTTGTTCAACCGCTTCACATAACGCTATAGCAATAGTCGCAGCAGAGGTATTACCATAGTCACCAATGTTAACCATTACTTTTTCGTCAGGTACTTTTAAGCGATGCTGAATAGCCTGAATAATACGTAAGTTAGCTTGGTGTGGAACGAGTACATTAATGTCGTCAAGGCTTAAGTTGGCCTGTTGCAGTACGTCGTCGCAGGCTTCACTCATACCTTTTACAGCACGTTTAAAAATTTCACGACCTTCAAATAATAAATCAGAAGGACCAATTGGCTCATACTTATTTAAATCGCTACCAAAGTTGGTGATGTGTAAAATATCGCGGTCTTCGCTGTCACAACCGGTTTTGGTACCAAGTAAACCCGCTGGCGTATCTGCCGCTTCAAGTATTACTGCACCTGCGCCATCGCCAAATAAAACAGCGCTGTCGCGACGTGCCCAGTTTACGTACCAGGTCATACGTTCAGAGGCAATAACGACTGCTTTTTTAATCATACCCGCTTGAATTTGTGCTGTAGCAGCTTGCAACGCATATAAAAAGCCCGAACATGCCGCGTTTGTATCCATTGCGGCAGCGCCTGTTGCACCAATATTTTTTTGCACTTGTGAGGCGGTATTTGCCACAACAGTAGAAGGTGTACAGGTTGCTAATATCACTAAATCAATATCTTTAGGATCAATGCCTGCGCACGCAATAGCATGCTTAGCTGCAACGGTTGCCAGCTCAGCGGTACTTACATGACTCACTCGGCGAGATTTAATGCCAGTACGCGTGGTTATCCACTCGTCGGTGGTATCAACTATTTCACTAATTTCATCGTTGCTAATGCTTGCTGGTGGAATGCATTTACCCCAACCAGTGATATGTGCGTAAGGCATAGTATGTTCTCTTAAGGTGGTCTGACATGTGTTACTAATGGGGGAGTTATACCAAAAAACGGCTTTCAAGACTAGTTTATAGCATGTTTTGTATCGTAAATATTCGCAATTACAGGTTATTTAAGGTAATGCTAGTATAAAAAAGGGGCAAGTATGAAAACAACACTAATAACAACATTCACTTCAATAACGCTGGCATTAATAACAAATGGGGCTTTTGCTCAGCAGCATAAAATTATTTATGCTGGCAGTTTACTTGCATCCGAAGATCAAAAAGTAAAAACAGAGCAAACGTTAGTCATAACAGATAATACAATAACAGCCATTAAAAACGGCTACCTCACAAAAGCAGAACTTAACCTACCTGATGCCGATATTATCAATCTTAAAAATCAATTTGTAATGCCTGGTCTTATTGATATGCATGTTCACGTTACGTTTGAGCGAGATTCAAAAGCAAACCCTCACCGCTGGGCTACAGAATATGATGCCGATTATGCTTTGCGCTCAATTAAATATTTACAACGTACGCTCGATGCGGGTTTTACATCAGTGCGTGATTTAGGTAGCGATCACAAAGTAATATTTCCGCTAAAGCGCGCTATTGAGCGAAATGATATTAACGGCCCTCGCATTTTTGCAGCGGGTAATACAATATCGCCTACCGGCGGACACGCAGATATGCACGGATATCGAAAAGATATTACAGATGCGGTTACAGGCGGGATTGGTATATGTAATGGCGCGGATGATTGTAGCCGTGCGGTACGCGAGGTAATTAAAAGTGGCGCTGATGTAATTAAAGTTACTGCCACGGGTGGAGTACTAAGTAATACCGCTGCTGGGGTTAACCAACAACTTACAGATGCAGAGCTGATTGCAATTGTTGATACGGCTCACCACTTAGGGCGTAAAGTTACAGCGCATGCACACGGTATACAAGGTATAAAAGCGGCCTTAAAAGCCGGTGTGGATTCTATTGAGCATGGCTCTTATTTAGATAAAGAGGCAATAAAGTTATTTAAAAAAACGGGAGCTTATTTAGTACCGACGCTTTTAGCGGGTGCAACGGTAAGTGAAGAGGTGCTTACAAATCCAAATATGCCACCGGCAATAGCCGACAAAGTGCGTGAAGTAACTCCAAAAATGCAGGCTTCGTTTAAACTTGCACTGAAAAACAAGGTTAATATAGCTTTTGGAACAGACTCTGGGGTATCGCGTCATGGGCTTAATGCTAACGAATTTAGTTTAATGGTAAACAATGGAATGAGCGAAGCCCAAGCGATTAAATCAGCAACCATACATGCAGCTAAACTGCTGGGGCAAAGCGCACTCATTGGCGACTTGAGTGTTGGTAAACAAGCAGATATTATCAGTGTGAATGGCTCACCGCTTAAAAATATCGACGTACTTAAAAACGTACAATTTGTTATGAAAGCTGGGCAAGTTTATAAACAATAGGGAAGGTTATGAGCAGCAAAATAAAAGTGTCGTTGTTTAATCATTTGATTGACGCTGAGCGCCAGTTACTAGACCCAGAAGTTCGCCAATCTGAGCGCGCATTAGATGCTTTACTCGATGATGAATTTATCGAAATTGCTGCCAATGGCACTACATTTAATAAATACCAAGTACTAACTCGTTTACCTACCGAGGTTGTGCCACAGTTTTATAATCAGCATTTTAAGGGCCGAATGCTGAGCGATGATGTAGTGCAACTTAGTTACCAAGCTGCTTTTAGGCGCTCTGCTCGCGCTGAGTTTAATTATTCATTGCGTATGTCGCTTTGGCGTAAAAGTAATGAACAATGGAAAATGGTGTTTCACCAAGGAACGCCTTGTGCGCCGTTTTCAATTTCGATGGATGATGATTAAAAATCATATAACCGTTAAAATAACCTTATTAAACATTTGATTGGGCAATAACCTGTTGTTAATGCGTACCGACCCCACCATTAGTCGATTATTAATGCTGCGAAGCGGCGCTATTGCCGTGCAATTAATTGCGGTACTTAGCGTTTATTTTTTACTAGAACATCAAATTGCATTACTGCCTTTACTTATTGTTATTGCCGTTGAGGCTGTGTTTCAGCTTATTAGCCTATTTGCTTATCGAAATGTAAGCCGTGCTAAACCTTTGGGTATGTTGATGCAGCTAACTGCAGACGTATTATTTTTAACGGTTTTGCTCTCACTAAGCGGCGGTGCAACTAATGCATTTGTTTCGTTATTATTGCTCCCAATAATGATCGCTGCTGTTACGCTGCGAGAAAAAGGATTAGCTTATATTGCGGTATTAGCCATTGCCGCATACAGTTTGCTACTTATAAAGATGCCCGATCACAGTATGCATCAAATGAATATGAGTGGTCACTTTATTGGCATGTGGGTTAATTTTGTTTTAAGTGCCAGCGTAATTGCACTTGTTATTGGCGCAATGAGCAGGGCACTTAAAGAGCGAGAGCGAATTATTGCAAACGTGCGTGAAAAACAATTGCGTAATGAACAGCTTGTTACCCTTGATGGGGCTGCTGCACAAATCACCCATCAACTAGCGACCCCAATTGCAAATTTACAGTTACTGTTTGAAGAGTTATTAGAAGACCAGCCAAACAACCCTATTGTTAAGCACATGCAAGCGCCGCTTACTCAGTGTAGTACGCAGCTTAACGACTTTAGAAAACTCTCAGAGCAATTACGCCTTAAAAATTCACAAGAGCATACCACCGTAAAGCAACTGCAAACGCAAATTACAGATACGCTTTTACTGCAATACCCTGATCAGTACATTAAATGGATTACGCCACCTATTGCGGCAACGCTATTGAGTGATGCGATGTTATTGCCTGCTATTTTAAATTTATTGCAAAACGCCGCGCTTGCTAATCAAAAACAAGGTAAAACTCAATTAGAGCTGAGTTGGCAGCAAGATAACTTACATAGCGAGTGCGTTTATTTGTTAATTCGTGATTTTGGCCGTGGCTTTTCATCATCGCAATTAGCAGAGCTGGGTGGTCAACTTATGCCAAGCGATCAAGGAATGGGGCTTGCTGTGCTTTTATCAAATGTTACTTTTGAGCGTTTAAATGGCTCACTTACCTTGTTTAACCATGCAGATGGCGGCGCTGTCGCCAAAGTTAAACTCGCTATTGTAAACATTGAGAATAACGCCTCATGAAGTTACTTATAATTGAAGACGACATTAATTTAGCCAGCACACTGGCAAGGCGCTTAACTAAACAAAGCTTTGCCTGCGAGGTGGCGCATAACCAAAGTGATGCGTTACTTGCTGCGCGTAAATTATTGCCCGACTTTGTTTTATTAGACATGAAACTAGGCGACGATAACGGACTTACACTCATAAAGCCGCTGCGTAGTTTGCTCCCCCAAGCTCATATTGTTTTACTAACCGGGTTTGCAAGTATAGCAACCGCAGTAGAGGCAATGCGTTTAGGCGCAAACGATTACCTTACTAAGCCGGTTGATATGGCAACATTATTAAAAGCGCTTAACACCGATCCTGTGTCATCGGCATCGAATGTTATTGATGATGCGGTTATGTCGCCGGAGCGCTTAGAGTGGGAACATATTCAACAAGTATTACACAGTAATAATGGCAATGTGTCGGTTACCGCGCGGCAACTTAATATGCATAGACGTACTTTGCAGCGCAAGTTACAAAAAAAGCCGGTGCAGCAGTAATTTATTACTTAATTTAAGGAAAGTGTTATGAGCGATGATGCAGCTATATTAATGCAAAACCAAAAAATTATTTTATTTGATGCGCAATGTAAGCTTTGCAGCGCGTGGTGTAACTTTATTATTGCTCACGATAAAACTACTATTTTTAAATTATGCAGCGTGCAATCTCCAAAAGGAGAACTGTTGTTAACACACTTTGGTTTTTCAACCAGTGAATACGCTTCAATGGTGCTTGTTGAAAATGGTAAAGCATTTACACAAAGCCATGCTTTTTTTAATGTTGTTAAGCAGCTAGGTTACTCATACAAACTAGCAAACGTATTTAGTATTTTGCCAAATAGGTTTAATAATTGGTTATACGATAGGGTTGCTTTAAATAGGTATTCGTTATTTGGAAAATATCAGTATTGCAGAGTACCCAACCCAGAGGATGCTAAACATTATTTATAAATTAGGCGTTAATACACTGCAGTATAAGTAGATGATAGGTTTATGAGGTTGTGCTAAAATCGCCGCGTTTAATTTTAGCTAACGGTATAAAAGGCTTTTTTCATGGCAAACACAGCACATGCACTTCACATTTTGGTTAAGCACAAAGAAATTGCAGAAGATATTATTAAGCAATTAGGTAAAGGTGCAAAGTTTCAAACCTTAGCTAAAAAGTATTCGTCATGCCCATCGGGTAAAAAAGGCGGTGACTTAGGTGAATTTAGACGCGGACAAATGGTTCCACAGTTTGACAAAATTGCATTTAAAGGCGCAATTTTAGAGCCACATTTAGTTAAAACCAAATTTGGCTGGCATGTAATTAAAGTGCTTTATCGTACTTAATAAGCTCGCTGACAAATACTAAAAAGGCTGCACACTGCAGCCTTTAAGATATAATCTTACCCGATTATTAATTATCCAAATTAAACTCAATTGTCATTTCTAAGTTTTTATCAGGTACAGCAACACCATTAACAACTTTAGGTGAGTATTGCCATTTAGATAGGGCACGTTTGGCTTCGCTATTAAACACTTGTTCAGGTTTAGCGTTAATAACTTTAATATTATTTGGGCGCCCATAACTATCTACATCATAAGACATGGTAACAAAACCTTCTGTTTTGTTACGTACCTCTGCAACAGGGTATTTAGGGGGAACTGTTGATTTTACTGTTGCGGTAGGACTGTCTTGAAGTGGAGTTGTAGTACAGCCAGTAATGATTAGAGCGGCAATTATAGACAGTAAGTATTTCATTATAATTCCTTTTATTATTTAGTTAGTACCCTTTTTTACACTAAAAGACCAGTCATGTAAAATAATCCGCTTAGTTATCAAGCCCATTATTTAACCTGAATTAAGGTTATTTAATAAACATCCAGATACCCGCCGCAATCATAAACAGGTTTTCGGTTAGAGAGACAAACCCCAGCGGTACATTACTATCTCCGCCAACACAGGCACATTTAAGCTCTCGTTTGTCTATGTAAACAGCCTTAATCACCGACACGGCGCCAACACCCCCAATAAATAAAGAAATTGGTGCAACAATATAAGCTGAAAGCCCTGCAATCATGCCAATACTTACAAATGCTTCTAAAAATGGATACACATAAGCATATCTCACTACTTTCATCGCAAATAAATCATAGGTTATAAAAGAATTACTAAAGCTGTATAAGTCGCGTAATTTTTGAATAGCCAGTACGCCCATTGTTAACGCGACAAACAGCATAACTGTATGCATAGAAAAAAGTGCAAAGCCAGTCGAGTAGCTAAATGCAAAGGCAAGCAATAAGGTAACAGCAAAAATGGCCGTTACGGGAGTATAAGTAGTACCTTGTTGGCCAGGCTCCGATTTATTAAAGTAAGTGCGCAGGTCGTCATACCCGCCAATGCGTTCGTTATCGATAAATGTTTGTGGTGTGGTATCAACATTGTGCTTTTGTTGAAATGCATCGGTTTCTTCGCGCGAAGTCAGCGGCTTATCATCTACCTTATAGCCCTTTCGCTTAAGTAAATCTTTTGATTTGAGTCCAAACGGACATATATGTTCATCGGTTGCCATTCTATATAATGTTGCTGACTTAGCCATGTGTACTCCTTACTTTAAATAGTTAATTTATTTGTGCAGACAGTACAAATGTAGGTTTCAACATTGTTGGTCGCTTTGAAAAAAGGGTCTAAATAAATGTAATTTTTACCTATCATTCGCACAAAATTATCTCACAGAGCATGTAATAATTTTCTTTGCTAATAATGCACTTATAATGCCAGTGTAAAAATCTATTCGTGTAATGTTAATTGTGGCAAAGGAACAAATAGTAGATATGTTCCTATATTAGAAATTAACCATAAGCAATATCAACTACCTATTATTATGAAAAATACAGTCACGTTAATAAAATCTAAAGGTGTAGGGATAGGAGCTATCGCTATATTATCAGGGCTCGTTTTAGCGTTAGGGGAGCTTACTAGTCTATTCACTCATTTACCAACATACGAAGGTGGCTTTAACAAAGTAGCAGGGGAGATGATACTGCCATTTAGCTGCTTAGCCAGTTTATAAATATTTTCGATTGGCTAGGGTTATTAAAATAAACTTAA
>TARA_R110001632_G_scaffold82802_2_pt1 | contig 29679 bp, 25 predicted proteins | sample TARA_R110001632 | Tara Oceans TARA_R110001632 (sample SAMEA4398266) | marine metagenome | biome: Polar Biome; feature: [SRF] surface water layer (ENVO:00010504); material: water (ENVO:00002006), including particulate matter (ENVO:01000060) such as... | depth 5 m
CGTACAAGTCATGATTGAAGGGCCTGGGCATGTGCCCATGCAGTTGATCAAAGAAAACATGACTGAGCAGCTTGAGCTTTGTCATGAGGCACCTTTTTATACATTAGGCCCGCTGACACAAGACATTGCGCCAGGCTATGACCATATTACTTCTGGGATTGGCGCGGCGCAAATTGGCTGGTATGGCTGTGCTATGTTGTGTTACGTGACACCAAAAGAACATCTTGGTTTGCCGAATAAGGAAGATGTAAAAGAAGGTTTGATTACCTACAAAATCGCTGCTCATGCAGCGGATTTGGCGAAAGGCCATCCAGGTGCACAAATTCGTGATAACGCCTTGTCTAAGGCGCGCTTTGAGTTTCGCTGGGAAGATCAGTTTAACTTATCGCTTGACCCAGAAACGGCGCGTTCTTATCACGACGAAACCTTACCGCAGGCTTCAGGAAAAGTGGCGCACTTTTGTTCTATGTGTGGGCCAAAATTTTGCTCAATGAAAATCACTCAAGAAGTTCGAGAATACGCCAAGGGATTGGAGTTGGAAGCGCAGAAGATAGACGTTAGTGCTTTAGACGCAAGTACTTTGAACGTAGGCACTTTGAGCGTAAACGAAGCCGAGAGTGGCATGCAAAAAATGTCGGCGCAATTCCGTGAGTTGGGTAGCGATGTCTATTTAACAACAGATAAGTTAACAACAGATAAATTAACAACAGATACATTGACGAAAGAGACGCGAGCAACCGAAAAATCAAAAGAAAAGTCGCTGTAAGCGCAAGGAGGAATTATGTCTATTAAACCTCCTGTTGTTTGGTGTGTGGGCGGGTCGGATTCGTCCGCCCACACTGGGTTGCCATCAGATATTCGCATAGGCCAAAATTTAGGCTGCCATGTTCAAAGTATTATGACAGCCACCCGGGTGCAAAACTCTGAAGACGGTAATTTGTTAGAGCCGATCTCGTTGTCTAAGTTCAACGAACAATGGCAAGCTTTGCTAGATGATCTGCCGCCAGATGCGATTAAAGTTGGTTTGTTGCCATCGGCAGAAATAGTGAAAGTCTGCTCGACTTGGCTAGAATGTTTGAAAGCGGACTACCCTAATGTGTTAGTAGTGTTTGATCCTGTCATGGTGAGCGGAAGTGATAGGCATAATCTAGAAAAAGCGGACTTTGGGGCGGATTTACTCGCCCCTTTGTTGCCTTATGTCGATGTGATTACGTCTAACTTACTGGATATTGAAGCGCTAACGGGGCTATCTGGCAAGCAGTCTATAACCGATTTGAAAACGCAACTGACTGCGTATTTTTACGCGTCACCGTGTCGCTGGTTGATGAAAGGTGATCACTCTGAAACCGGAAAAACGACGGATTGGTTAGTGAGTCAAACTGCCATTGTCGGCTTTTCAAGTGACACACTAGCCAGGCAGAATGCGGATGGCAAGGGCGGGACTTTGTCGATGGCGTTGGCGAGCTTCATTGCTCATGGTTACGACGTATTGGATGCGATTACCATGGCGAAAGCCTATCTAAATGCGGCATTAAAATCGACTGTGAAGACTGATGAAAAAAACGCACAGTTCGTGCTACCGGGTTGGCCTTTGCAGATCGAAAATTTACCTATAATAGTGACGCCTCATCAATATTCGAATGTGCCCCATTTGTCATTTGCTAAGATGGATCTTAATAAAATGGGTTTATATCCGGTAGTTGATACGATTGCTTGGTTGACCTTAGTGCTTAAGCAAGGCATTAAGTTGGCTCAACTTAGGATCAAAAATCCAGACGATCCTGAGTTAGAAGGAAAAATTCAACAGGCAATCGCCTTAGGTCAAAAGTACAACGCACAGGTCTTTATTAATGACTATTGGCAGCAGGCGATCACCTTTGGTGCTTATGGTGTGCATCTGGGTCAGGAAGATTTGGATGTGGCAGACCTGTCTGCCATTCAGCACGCTGGCCTTCGGTTAGGTATCAGCACTCACGGGTATTACGAAATTGCACGCGCCCAATCGATCAAACCGAGTTACATCGCCTTAGGGCATATTTTCCCAACGCAAACCAAAGATATGCCATCTCAGCCACAAGGGATAAAGCGCCTCGCCCATTATGCTTGTTTACTTAAAGGCCATTATCCGACGGTTGCCATCGGCGGCATTGACGCTGAGAGGTTGCCTTTGGTCGCGAGAACCGGTGTGACTAGTGTGGCTTTAGTGACGGCGATTACGAAAGCGGATGATCCAGAAGAGGCGACACGGTCACTGATGGCATCATTACTTCAACACGAAGGAGGAAGACTAAATGAACATTATGCTGAATGACGCTCCTTTTGATTTTTCTGGTGAAACGTTAAAGGATTTACTGGATAGCTTGGGGAAAGAAACGAAAGGCATTGCAGTAGCGATTGATCAGCAGGTGGTGCCGAAGAGTTTATGGAGCAACACTGAGCTGAATGAGCAGAGTCAGGTTTTTATTTTTGAATCCATTGCTGGAGGCTAGTATGTCGTCTTTTTTTATTGCAGGACATGAATTTCATTCTCGACTTTTTACGGGTACTGGAAAATACGCCAGCGCGGACGCCATGATGGCATCTTTGGCCGCAAGTGAAAGTGAGTTGGTTACCTTGTCTTTACGTCGTATGGATTTGAAACATCAAACCGACAATATTCTACATCCCTTGCAGCAACATGGTATTAAGTTATTACCGAATACGTCTGGCGCGCGCACCGCGAAAGAAGCGGTGTTTGCCGCTGAACTGGCTAGAGAAGCATTGGAGACTAATTGGGTCAAATTAGAAATTCACCCTGACCCTCGCTACTTAATGCCGGACGGCATGGAAACGTTATTGGCAGCTGAAGAATTAATCAAAAAAGGCTTTGTGGTCATGCCTTATGTCCATGCTGATCCTGTGCTTTGTAAGCGGTTAGAAGAAGTGGGCTGTCAGTGTGTGATGCCGCTGGGGTCGCCGATTGGGTCGAATATGGGGTTGGCGAGCCGTCCTTTTTTGGAAATTATTATTGAACAAAGTACAGTGCCTGTGATTGTCGATGCTGGCATTGGCGCACCATCGGATGCAGCATTAGCGTTAGAAATTGGTGCGGATGCTGTGTTGGTCAATACCGCCATGGCGGTAGCAAAACAACCCGCGCAAATGGGCAAAGCCTTTCGTCTTGCTGTTGAAGCAGGGCGAATCGCCTATGAATCAGGTTTAGGAGAAAAACGCGTGCAGGCGCAGGCGACCAGTCCATTAACTGAGTTTCTAGGTGCTTTGTCATGAGCTCAACACCTAGTTCAAGCACAAATACAACCAAGGTTAGATTGCTAGAGCAAACCCCAGCCATTGCCGGTCAATTTAGTGAGTTTGTAGAGAATGCAGATTGGCAGTCTGTCACTCGTTCGCATGAAGAGAAAACCGAGCAAGATGTGCTGCGTGCGCTTGGAAAAAACAAATTAAATGTGGATGACTTTACGGCGCTAATTTCACCCGCGGCGGAACCTTATTTACTTGAAATGGTGGATAAAAGCGAAAAGCTGACCTTACAGCGTTTTGGCAACATACTGAGCCTATTTGCTCCTTTGTATTTGTCTAACACGTGTGCAAATGAATGTACTTACTGTGGTTTTTCTATGAGTAATGCGATTAAGCGTCTCACACTGAATGAATCTCAGGTTCAAAAAGAAGTTAGAGCGATTAAAAGCAAAGGCTTTGATCATCTATTGTTGGTGACAGGTGAAACCAATAAGGTGTCTATGCCGTATTTTGAACGCATGATTCCACACATCAAACCGCATTTCAGTCAGTTATCGATGGAAGTACAGCCCTTGGATACCGTTGAATACAAAACACTGCAAACCATTGGCTTAGATGGAGTCTTGGTTTATCAAGAAACCTATCGACGCAAGACGTATCTTGAGCATCATTTACGCGGTAATAAATCCAATTTCAATTACCGTTTAGACGCTCCGGATCGTATTGGGCAAGCCGGCATTCATAAAATAGGTTTGGGCGTTTTGCTTGGTTTGGAGGACTGGCGCACAGACTCTGTGATGATGGCGCATCATCTACGGCATTTGCAGAAACGCTATTGGCGAAGCCGCTTTAGTGTGGCGTTTCCACGTATTCGACCGTGTGAAGGTGGCATCGTGCCCAAATCGATTATTTCAGATCGACAGTTGGTTCAATTGATTGCCGCGTGGCGATTATTTGATAGAGATTTAGAAATGAGCTTGTCGACACGGGAGTCGGCTGAGTTTCGAAATCACGCTGTGCGAATGGGGTTTACTACTATGAGTGCCGAGTCTAAAACGCAACCCGGCGGGTATGCAGATGATTCTCAAGAAGCGTTGGAACAATTCGAAATAAGCGATGAGCGCTCTGTAGCAGACATTTCCGCGATGATTCGATCGCAAGGGCGTGAAGTGGTGTGGAAGGATTGGGATCCTGCGCTGTCTCATTTCTAAATAATGGACAGAGCGTAAAGGCGTTCATTGTCATTCTTAAGAATATGTTCATGCTTGCTCGGTTCGTAGGGAAAGCATGTGAATGCGCATTCCCCCTTACACACTCATGACAAGTTATGCATCTGGATTCACTCTCTTTGGCACTGTTTGACAATTAAATCGACATAATAGATTTCATTCAAACAGGAAACAGAGCGTAAGGAGCTAACAATGTTTAATCGTAAAAAAGCAGGAATGATAGGTGTTATCGGTTTGAGTGCCGCGATTATAACCGGCGTGGCCGTCAGCACTTATGCTGAAACGAAAGCGCCTAATAATGCAGCGGTTCAGGGTCAAACTGTACCAGAAGCTCAAATGAATACTGCCCCAAGTCATGAACAGCTCGCAAGCCGTATGGCACAGCAGCTTGGGTTAGATGAAAAAACACAATCAAAAGTGTCTGATCTTTTTGAAAAAGATGGTAAGGCTATTCGTACAATACAAGAGCAGCTTCATAGTACTCAAGTAGAACTAAGCAGTTTGTCACCAAGTTCAAAAAACTACATGGACAAAGTAGATGACCTTGCTGAGCGTAGTGGTGAATTGACGGAAAATCTTACTATTGCTTTCGCAAAAAACCGAGCAGGATTGTATGAATTACTAACGCCGCAACAGATTGAAAAGCTCGAAACACCAGTGCAACCACAATCGTAATATTTAGCTAACTCACTTCCCTTTATATTGAGAGCTTTGCCCCAGCCAGAATGCTGGGGCTTTTTTTGTTTGGGAAAGCCAAAGTAAGTTTTTTAGCTAGCGATTGTATTGAATAACTCGAAGTACGTTGGGAAGGTTTTTGAGGTGCAACCCGGATCGTTGATTGTCACTGGCGTATCCGAGAAGGCAACCAATGAGAAACACATGGCGATTCGGTGATCGTTGTACGTATCGATTTCTGCATGCCTCAGTTTTGCAACGGGCGTTACGGTAATGAAGTCTTCACCTTCGATGACATCGGCGCCGAGCTTTTTCAATTCGGTTGCCATAGCGTATAAACGGTCTGTTTCTTTTACGCGCCAGTTATAGATGTTTCGGATAGTGGTTGGACCTTTGGCAAAAAGGGCTGTCGTGGCAATGGTCATGGCAGCATCTGGAATGTGGTTCATGTCTAAGTCGACGCCGTTAAGTTCCTTGTGTTCTGCTTCAATCCACGTTGGGCCGTAGGTGATTTTAGCGCCCATTTTTTCTAGCACTTCTGCAAACTTCACATCGCCTTGCACACTGTCTGTGCCTACCCCGTGAACTTTAATTTTACCGCCGGCAATGGCCGCCGCGGCTAGGAAATAAGAGGCTGAAGATGCGTCGCCTTCCACCATGATTTCACCTGGGCTTTGGTAAGTCTGTTGACCTTTGACGACAAACGCTTGGTAATTCTGATTTTCTACTTCAACGCCGAATTGCTTCATCACATGTAATGTAATATCGATGTATGGCTTAGACACTAATTCACCATCAACTTTGATGGTTAAGTCGTTCTTCGCCAAAGGTGCGCTCATCAAGATAGCCGTCAAGAATTGGCTAGAAATATTGCCTTTGATGGAAACTTCACCGCCAGACAATCCATTGGCTTTAATTCGCAACGGAGGGTAGTTTTTTTCGCCTTCATAAGCAATGTCTACACCTAGCGCTTGTAGTGCATCGACAAGGTCGCCAATTGGACGTTCGTGCATGCGAGGTTCGCCGTGAAGATAGAATTCGCCTTTGCCAAGACAAAGTGCGGCAGTAAGAGGGCGCATGGCGGTGCCAGCATTGCCAAGAAATAAATCACCAAAATCTGCCTGAATAGGGCCGTCAAGCCCTTCTAGAATACAGGTTGTTCCATTGTCTTCTAAGTTGTACTTAACGCCCAATTTAGTCAGACTTTCTAGCATGTGGTGAATGTCGTCGCTGTCTAGTAAGTTGGTAATCTTTGTGGTGCCTTTTGCTAACGTCGCTAAAAGTAGGATGCGGTTAGAAAGGCTTTTGGAACCCGGAATTTGGATCTCTCCATTTGCGTTGGAAAGGGGGCCTAGCGTAATTGAATTCATTATTAAGTCCATCACAGTGGTGTTGTGTTTGTTGTGCGATTGTCGCTGCGAGTAAATTATAAGTGTTCGGTATTGCCCAAAAAGTGTCCGTTTGTATGTGGTCGCGTCGCTCTAATTAAAAGAGGTCTGTCTTGAATGCGAACTAGTATACCTTCGATGATGGGTTGTGTCAGTTGCCTAAGGCAAGGCGTCGTGAGAATGCTGGTTTTTTTTGGCTTGTGTTGTGTGCGTCATCACTTAGAATACCGAGCATTAAAATAATGGTAGGAAAGGATATAACGCATGAGACATCAATATCACCCCTTGGGTTTCGAAGGTTCGCGCCTAGCACAAGGCTTTTGGCGAATGGAAGAGTGGAACATGACTTCTCAAGAGTCGTTGGGCTTTATCGAGGCCTGTTTAGACCTTGGTGTGACCACGTTCGATCATGCTGATATTTACGGTGATTATCAGTGCGAAACCTTGTTTGGTAATGCGCTAAAGCACAAACCAGCATTGCGCGATAAAATGGAAATCATCACAAAATGTGGGATTTTGCTGCCTTCTAATAGTCGTCCTGATATTAACGTGCATCGTTATAACTATCGTGCAGAGCATATTTTAGCGAGTGTGGATCGATCGTTGGCAAACCTGCAGTGTGAATACATTGATACTTTGTTGCTGCATCGCCCAAGTCCGTTAATGGATGCTGATGAAGTGGCGCAGGCGTTTGATTTGTTGTTCACCCTTGGCAAGGTGAAGCATTTTGGTGTGTCGAACTTTACGACGAATCAGTTTGATTTATTGCAGTCTCGTCTTGATGCGCCACTGATTATTAATCAAGTGGAGTTGTCTCCTTTGGCGTTGCAACATTTTGAAGACGGGACATTGGATCATGTGCAACAACATGCGGTGACACCAATGGCTTGGTCGCCTTTTGCGGGTGGCGACATTTTTTCAGGCACGGATGAAAAAGCCAAGCGTGTTCAAATAGTATTAAAAACAGTCGCAGAGGAAATGGATTGTGCTGTTGATCAGGTTGTTGTTGCTTGGTTATTGCGACACCCTTCCGATATTTGCCCTGTGATGGGGTCTGGGAAAATAGCGCGTTTGGCTGCGGCAGTCGATGCTATGACCATCACATTAAGTGATGACGATTGGTTTCGTATTTGGGTCGCATCTCAAGGGCGCTCAGTGGCGTAATTCAAATTATACTTGTCGTTTTATTATCCAGTAAAGCCGCTATATAGCGGCTTTTTTGTGTCTATTGTTTCGCCTTTGTTTTCTTTGTGTGTAGAACATGTGTTGTTTCGTAATCAATCGATGAAAGTGGTGTGTATATTTCTTCTAATGTCGTAATGTGGCGCTCATTTAGAGGTGCATTTGATGAAATCATATTCTGTTGTAATTTTGATATCTTTTGGGTTAACGGTTTTTTCGAGTTTGCAAGCTAAAGAGCTTTCTGTTCCAACCGGTCGAGTGATTTTGACCGTAACTGGCGCAATTTCTAATACAAATACCGCAAATAAAACCGCCGAATTTGACCGTCAAATGCTGATGGATCTTGACGTAATTACTCAGCAAACTGAAACACCTTGGACTGAGGGGATTGACACCTACAAAGGTCCTTTACTGAGATCATTATTGGCGGTGGTTGGTGCAAAATCTGACACTTTATTCGTGCAAGCACTTAATGATTACAATGCTTTAGTGCCCGTTCAAGATAGCTATGACTATAACCTCATTCTTGCTATGGAAATGAACGGGAAACCGATGGGTGTAAGGAATAAGGGGCCGCTCTTTCTACTTTATCCATTCAAGGAGTCTCCAGAATTAAACAATGAAGTGATTCATAATCGATCTGTATGGCAGATAAAGGCGATAAACGTCGAGTAGTGTTGTTATGAGTTTCTATTTTTCTTCTAGTTTGAAATGTATAAAAAATAAAAAACTGTCACCATTTTTAATTTTAGTGATTGCTGCCGTTATTTTTATGTGTGCAACGATAATGACTTTCACACAGCTTTTTGAACGTCAAAATCTAATTATGTCAGTTGTTGAAGAGGATGCGTTGTGGGCTTCCTATCAACTGGATAGAGAGGCGCTGAAGCTGAGGAATGCACTCGAATTATTAGATGCTAGTTTTAGTGAAGGCCGCCTTAAAGAAGCTAAATTGCGTTTTGATATTTTATATAGCCGTGTCAATATTTTAGAAAAAAGTAAATTGAACGTATTGTTTTATCGAATGCCAAGCTGGAGTGAAAATTTCACATATTTTGATGAGAAATTGAAATATATGGATAGTTTGCTTTTTGTTGAATCAGCAAAATTAAATATTGGTGTATTATTCAAAGAAAGCGATCTTTTACTGGATAAAACTGATCGTTTAGTTCTTGATGTTTTGGCGTTAAGATCTGCCGAAAAAGTAAAACATAGAAATAAATCATTAGATTTGTTTATTTACCTTTCCACACTAATCTCACTTTTAGCCATCACTATGGCAATTATTGTGTTTATGCTGTTTAAACAGCTTAAGGTAGTTAATGTATCTTATGGGAAATCTATAAAATTAACAAAAGAGCTTGATATAGCTGTTAATTTATCAAAACTTTCTCTTAAAGCAAAATCTGATTTTGTGGCGACAATGAGCCATGAGATTCGCACCCCAATGAACGCTATTGTAGGCTTTAGCTATTTACTTATAGACAGCGATCTTACAGAAAGTGATCGAGATAAGATTAATAAAATCCAAAAGGCAGCGGTTAATTTGCTCGGTATTATTAATGGAATATTGGATTTTTCGAAAATTGAGTCAGGAAAAATAGACCTTGAAGAAAGCTCTTTCAATTTAGATAACATGCTTGAATATGTATATCAGATTAACGATAGTTCAGCTAAGAATAAAGGTTTAAATTTCACCATATCTCGTGATTTTTCTATGCCCGATTATTTGATTGGTGACCAAGCAAGGCTTCAGCAAATTCTTATTAATTTAGTGAGTAATGCTATCAAGTTTACGCACTCTGGTTCGGTTGCTGTCAGAGTGTATAAAAATGGTGAAAATGAATTTGTCATTGAGGTTAGAGATACAGGGATTGGCATTCTTAATGGTGTTGATATTTTCGATGTTTTCCAGCAGGCGGATAGCAGCACAACAAGGCGTTATGGTGGGACGGGGCTTGGGTTAAGTATTGTCCAAAAATTAGTCGCATTGCTAAAAGGCCATATTTCTTATGAAAGTGAAGAAAATGAAGGCAGCCAATTTTTGGTCGTGCTTCCGTACTGTCCAGATTTGACAATTGCTTCTTATATTTTTGAAAGTGTTGCTTTGATAAGTGAAGATATTTCTGCTTCTAAATTACTGAATGAAATGAATTTTTATAATTACACTGAGTGCAAGTTAGAAAATATTGTTGGTTGTAATGTGCCGTTTTTAGTGAGTAGGAGTTTTTCCACACGAATAGATGATTTCACTGAAATACAGAAGCGGGTTTTTAAAGAGAGTGCTTTGTTCTTGGATGGGGGTAGTGATTGCAAATTTTATTCATCTGGCCTTTTTACACCAACGAATATGGGGGAGAAATTAAAAGTTTTTTCCTCTAATTCGAAAATCGTTCATATGGTGGATTTTCAAGAATCAAAAAAAATCGATTCTTTTATATTAAAAGGGAAGAAGGTTTTATTGGCCGAAGATAATAGAATTAATGCAGATATAGTGATAGCCATTGTTAATAAAATGGGGGTATCTGTCGATTGGGTTGAAAATGGACGAGAAGCCTACGAAAAGGCAATAACTAATTCTTATGATCTTATTCTTATGGATATTCATATGCCAGTAATGGATGGGTATAAGGCAAGTGAAAAAATACATTACGCTTTAAATAAGAAGAAGCCACCTATCCTTGTACTAACAGCAGATTCTCTGAATTTAAATGTCGATGATTTTACGAGTTTTTATTTTAATGATGCTTTGTTTAAGCCTTTAGATCCATATTTGTTAATTAAAAAATTAAAGTATTGGATTGAAAGATATAACAAAGATTTGATTGTTGGGAATCCTAATGAAAAAGAAAGTACTTTTAAATTGTTACTTGATTTGGAGGCGTTGAAAGAGATGTTGATAGAAGGTGATTCCTCCTCAAATGTTCACATTAAAAATATCATTGAAAATCACTCCGATTACTCTGGTACTCATTTTCTTATTGAGATACTTAGCGATATTAATAGCTATGACTATAATGATGCACTATTAAAAGTCGAATCATTAAAAAAATATATTTTCATATGAAATTTAAAAGGTAAAGGAATTGCTAAGATTAAATGATATGCCAGTAGAGTTGGTTTGCCTGCGTAAGAGTGTTCTTATAGTGGATGATATGCCTGAAAACATTGACTTACTTAAGGATATTTTGTCAGAACATTATCAGGTAAAAATAGCGAAAAGCGGTAAAATAGCGTTGAGTATTATTGATCGTTGTATGCCGGATATTATTTTACTGGACATTATGATGCCTGGTATGAATGGTTTTGAGGTTTGTAAAATATTAAAATCAAACCCGAGAACAGAAGACATTCCGATTATTTTTTTGACGGCAGTTACCGATGCTCAATACGAGCAAGAAGGTTTTAAAGTTGGCGGTGTTGATTTTATTACCAAGCCGATTACGCCACTCACGACATTATCAAGAGTAGCGACGCATTTAAAATTGGCTGAAACTAATCTTCGCAATAAACAACTGGTTGAGCAAAAAACAAAGCAGCTCGATAATGCTTTGCAATCTGCAATTGGCATGCTCGGTGAAGTGGGCCAACTTAATGATACCGATACCGGTGTTCATATGTGGCGTATGGCAGATTATAGTGCTGCTTTGGCTAGGGCGGCGGGTTGTGAAGAATCACAAGTTGAACTGTTAAGGCTAGCGGCACCAATGCACGATACTGGAAAAGTGGCCATTCCCCATTCGATTTTAAAGTCTCCTAACAAACTGACAGAAGAGGAATGGGTGGTAATGCGTCAACATACCGTTATAGGGCATCAGATTTTAGAGAAAGGGGAGGCTCCGCTGTTTAAGTTAGCGGCTGAAGTCGCACTTACTCACCATGAAAGGTGGGATGGGTCTGGTTATCCGTTTGGGTTATCTGGTAAGGATATTCCATTATCTGCCCGTATTGTTGCATTAGCAGATGTCTTTGATGCGTTGACAATGAAGCGGTCTTATAAAAAAAGTTGGACAGTAGGAGAGTCATTGGAGCATATACGGAAAGGCGCCAATGCCCACTTTGACCCAGAATTGGTTGAGCATTTTTTGCTTCTTGAAGAAGAGCTGCGAGTAATCAAAGATAAATGGGGCGCCGTTAATTAATTAACAGCGCAACATTTTTTGAATTTTTTACCGGATCCACATAAACATGGATCGTTGCGTCCTGTTTTCATCGCTTCAGAATTTATTAGGGGGGTGTTTTTTTGTACTTCGTGCTCACCAGAGATGTAGAACCATTGCCCTTTAACTTTCTTAAAAATAGAGCGTTCACTGAGACGGCCAATATGCTTGCCCTCTTTAAAGTGCGCTGAGAAGGCTACAACGCCTGCCTTATCCTTTTCTAGGCCTTCTTCTGTCTCATTAATTTCCAGTTTAATCCATTGGGTGTTTTCGTTGCTGTCTTTTATATCAGCAGAGGATTGATCTGGTGTTTCTTTTATTTTCTGTGTGACAGCGATGTAGTCGAAATCACCGATGGCAAAGGCAGTGTAGCGTGAACGCATTAGTATTTCTGCAGTTGGTGCTGTGCCTGGATTGTTGTGGTACATGCCACAACACATCTCATAAGGGCTTCCTGTTCCACAAGGACAATTAACTGGGACTGGCATTGATCAACTCCTCTCATCGCCAAATACACTTTAAGGTGCGTATAATACCTGTCTTATTTAACGGCTAACAGGAATTATTTGTGACTTCATCGGGCCCCACTTCATTTTTTTGGTTTGATTTTGAAACGACCGGAACGGACCCTGCACGAGATCGTCCAATGCAATTTGCAGGCATTAGGACAGATCTTGATTTTAATCCTATCGGCGAACCAATTATGTTTTACTGCCGACTGGCTGAAGATGTTCTTCCCCAGCCAGAGGCATGTTTGTTAACGGGTATTAGCCCACAAGATGCAAATAGAGAAGGCTTGTGTGAAGCTGAATTTATGCAAGCCGTAGAAGCTGAACTGTCGTTACCAGGTACTTGTGCGCTTGGTTACAACTCCATTCGTTTCGATGACGAAGTAGTACGACATGGTTTTTATCGTAACTTTATTGATCCATATGCGCGTGAATGGCAAAACGGTTGTTCGCGTTGGGACATGATCGACTTAGTTAGAATGACCTATGCCATGCGACCAGAAGGCATTGTCTGGCCAAAAGGTGATGATGGTCAGGTTTCTATGAAGCTTGAGCTGTTAACAAAAGCCAATGAAATAGCCCACGAACAAGCTCATGATGCGTTGTCTGACGTGTACGGTACGATTGAAATAGCGAAGTTGATTCGCGCAAAGCAACCTAGGTTGTTCGATTATTTTTTAAAGATGCGCCAAAAACACGAGTTGCAGCAATTCATTGATGTTGCTCGAATGAAGCCTTTTTTGCATATATCGGGGATGTTTGGTCAAGCAAAGCATTATTCTGCTTTTGTTGTACCTGTCGCGCCACACCCCACCAATAAAAATGGTGTGATTGTGTATGACTTAATGGCCGATGCTCAACCTTTGATTGATTTAAGCGTTGAAGAAATACGTCATCGAGTATTTACCCGTAAAGACGAATTGGGGGATCTAGAAAGGTTGCCGTTAAAAGTCATTCATTACAATAAGTCGCCAGCGGTAGCGCCAGCGACTTTTCTGAAAGATGCTGAGGTGGTAAAGCGCTTAGCGTTGGATGGAGAAGTGTGTCGTCATAATCTTGCCATCATTAAAGGGCAAGCTGGTCTAGCTGCAAAATTAAGTGATGTCTTTGTTCAGGAAGAGCGTCCAATTTTAAAAGATCCTGATTTAATGTTGTACATAGGTGGCTTTTTCTCGCGTGAAGATAAAACCAGAATGGAAGCCATTCGCTCGACACCGGTGAACAGTTTGGCTGAATTGGCAATGTCGTTTGATGACCGTCGATTGCCTGAAATGTTAATGCGCTATATTGGTCGTAATTACCCAGATCAGTTAAGTGAGTCACAACGAGTAGAGTGGGAAGAATATCGCCAAATTCGTTTGCTTGAAAAAGACGGTGGTGGATCTATTAACATGGAACAATATTTTGACCAACTTAATCACATTGCTCAAACACCTGATCTACCTGCAGCCAAAAAGATTATGCTGCAAGATCTGGCCGACTACGCTCAAAGCATTTACCCGATCGCATTGTAAGGAATTAGAATGAGTGAACAGCATAAAGGAACCCATTGGCTTGTTGGTCTTGCCGCGTTCATTATTATCATCGCCGGATTAAAGGCGGCTTCGCAGATTGTCGTTCCTCTAATGTTGTCTGTGTTCATTGCCATTGTGTGTGCGCCTGCTATGTCGAGCTTGCGCCGCCGCGGCTTACCTACTTGGCTATCTATCTTATTAGTGGTTTTTGTCATATTGATTGGCATTAGTTCATTGGCGTTGCTGGTTGGCGCTTCTTTGGATGAATTTTCCAATCAGCTACCAAATTATAAAAAACGCTTTGCTGAAGAAATGTCCAATGTAATCGCCATGATTAATAACCTAGGACTGAATATTTCGTACGATCAGGTGAAAGGTTATATTGACCCCTCGGCATTGATGCAGATGGTTGCTAACGCGTTAAGAGGGTTGGGTAGTGCGCTGACCAATTTTATTTTGGTGGTGATGATCGTAATTTTCATTCTTTTTGAAGCGGTTGAATTGCCTAAGAAATTGTCTCTGGCAGTGACCGACGCGTCCAATTCTATAGAGTGGTTTGAATCCTTTATTAACTCCGTGAATCGTTACTTGGTGATCAAAACATTGGTTAGCATTTTAACTGGTGTGCTAATAACTATTTGGTTATGGGTGCTGGGTGTCGACTTTCCAATTTTATGGGGTGTTTGTGCTTTTCTTTTGAATTTTGTGCCAAACATTGGCTCGATCATTGCGGCTGTACCAGCGATGTTATTAGCGTTTGTCCAACTTGGTAGCTTGTCGGCTGGGTTAACTGGTGTTGGCTTCTTAGTGGTTAACTTAATTGTTGGTAACATGATTGAGCCTCGTTATATGGGCAAAGGGTTAGGGCTTTCTACCTTAGTGGTTTTTCTTTCTTTGCTGTTATGGGGTTGGGTGTTTGGTCCAGTTGGCATGTTGCTATCTATTCCGCTTACTATCATTATGAAGTTGGCGTTTGAAGCAAATCCTAAAATGCATTGGTTGGCGATTATGATTGACTCTGCAACAGATGATTCAAAACGCTAATTGAATTTAGAATACACGAAGTCAGTAGGATCTTATTTTGGAGCCTACTGGCTTTTTTTTCTTTTTTCGCATATACTTCGCCATCGGATTTTCGTCCGAAGGATTCTAGGGAATTTTATTAAGGCATGTAAATGATTACAGGCCTTATACTCACCAAAAAAAGGTACTAATTTACATGTCTGATGCTGAAACTCAGCCTACATTTGCTTCGCTGGGCTTAATTGCCCCTGTTCTTAAGGCAGTTGCCGACTTAGGTTATGAACAACCATCTGCTATCCAAGCGGAAAGTATTCCATATTTATTAGAAGGTCGTGATCTTCTAGGGCAAGCGCAAACAGGTACTGGTAAGACAGGAGCGTTCGCGCTTCCTTTGTTATCTCGACTTGATATCGCAGATAAAACGACACAATTACTTGTGTTAGCGCCAACTCGTGAACTTGCTATTCAGGTTGCTGAAGCATTTCAATCGTATGCTCGTCACCTTCCAGATTTCCATGTTTTGCCAATTTACGGCGGCATGTCATACGACACTCAACTTCGTCAGCTTAAGCGTGGCGTTCAAGTTGTTGTTGGTACACCTGGTCGTGTTATGGACCATATTCGTCGTAAAACATTAAAACTAGATGGTCTTAAAGCGCTAGTTCTTGATGAAGCAGATGAAATGTTACGAATGGGATTCATCGATGATGTCGAATGGGTTCTAGAGCAAACACCGCCAACTCGCCAAATTGCTTTGTTCTCTGCAACGATGCCTGCTGTGATTCGTCAGGTGGCTAACCGCCATTTAAACAATCCAAAAGAAGTTAAAATCGTTACAAAAACAGCAACAGCGATGACGATTACTCAAAAATACTGGCCAGTAAGTGGTTTGCATAAGCTTGACGCTTTGACTCGTATCCTTGAGATGAACGAACACGATGGCATGATTGTCTTTGTTCGTACAAAAGCGGCAACGGTTGAATTGGCTGAGAAGCTATGTGCCCGTGGCCACGCTTGTGAAGCATTGAATGGTGATATTAGCCAAAATTTACGTGAGCGTACGGTTGATCGTATTAAGAAAGGTCAAATTGACATTCTTGTTGCGACTGACGTTGTGGCGCGTGGTTTAGATGTAGAGCGTGTAAGTCACGTTGTTAACTACGATATTCCATACGATACAGAGTCTTATGTTCACCGTATTGGTCGTACTGGTCGTGCCGGTCGTTCTGGTACAGCAATTTTGTTTGTTGCTCACCGCGAACGCCGTATGTTGCAAGCCATTGAGCGTGCAACACGTCAGCCAATTGAAAGCATGACGTTGCCAACTGCATCAGACATTAATGAACATCGTGTTGCTCGCTTTAAGCAAAGCATCACAGACACAATGGACAACGAAAATCTTGATTTCTTCTTGGACCTTGTACAAAGCTACCAGAAAGAAAACGAAGTTGACCCATTGAAAATGGCGGCTGCTTTGGCTCATATTGCTCAAGGTAAAACGCCATTATTGTTGTCTGAAATGGAAGTTCGTCATGAACGCAAAGAGCGTCGTGATGATCGCGAAAACTCTCGTGGAGATCGAGGTGACCGCGGTGACCGTCCAGATCGTGCACCACGTGAGCGTAAAGTTCGCCCAGTAACCGCTGAAGCTATGCCTTTGAAAGATGACCCAAGCACGTCTATGACACGCTATGTTGTTCAAGTAGGGTACAGTGCAGGTGTTAAACCTGGAAACATTGTTGGCGCGATTGCAAATGAAGCGGAAATTGAAAGCCGTTACATTGGGCATATCGAAATTTATGAAGATTTTGCAACGGTTGATTTACCGACTAACTTGGACTCCGATGTATTGGGCAAGTTAAGCAAAACTCGTATTTGTGGACAGCGTACTGACATTGCTAAGCTAGAAAATGCCGACGAATTGAATAAGCGTGCAGCATCGCCTTCAACTCGCAAGCGTCCTGCTGGTGGCGGTGGTGATCGTCGTCCATCAAATGCCGGTGAGCGCAAGCGTCCTGCTGGCGGTCGTGATCGTGATAACAATCGCGCTGAACGTCGTCCAAGAGCGCCGCGTAAAGACAGTTAATTCTGTTTGTTAAAAAATGATAAAAAAACCGCTTAAATGCGGTTTTTTTGTATCATGTTAAGTTGTTTGTTAAATCTGGTTGAAAAAGATTCAGTATGTTTGAAGGTGTTTTTTTAGATAGAAAAAGAAGAGATATAGCGCCATTTATATTCCTTGTCCTTGGACTGTTTTCCATACTCTTAGGGTATATTCTAACGAGAGCTTATTTCTTTTGGGAAAATGTTAGCCATTTTTCGACAGAAACATCAAATGATGTATTGCTGGCGTTTCTACATGGATTGAGGTTTGATCTTGTTGCTATAGCGTTATTGAATACACCATTGATACTTGCGCTATGCGTAACGGTTTGGTTTCGTCGATTCGTCAATATCAGTATGATTTTTATACTTTTTTATCTACTGCTTGTTGATGTGCCTGCCATTGTAATTAACTTTATAGATACAGTTTATTTTCCATACACAGGTCGACGAAGTGGGCCTGAAATTTTCTCAATGGCCAACGATGTTGTGACACAACTCCCTGAACTGATTTTTGTTTATTGGGGGTATGTTATTAATACCGTTTTTATCTTTGTATCGTATGTTTTGTTGCTTTCTAAACTCAGAAAAAATCTTAAACCTGTATTTATAAATAAGCTTTTGGTGTTGTTATTTTGCTTCGTATTAATATTGCTATTCATTGCCGCTGGTCGAGGTGGGCTTCAATCAAAACCTATTCGAGCCCTGAATGCCTATAGCTTCCCGTCTAGCGATTTGGGTGCCTTGGTTTTAAATACTCCTTTTACATTACTAAGAGAAGATCCTGATGACTTAAAAAGAGTCAACTATTTTTTATCGGACGGGGATATTAAAGCGGCGCTTGATATTGTAGGTAGCGAAACAAAAACCGTTGAGCATAAAAATCATAATGTTGTCATTTTGATACTAGAAAGCTTTGGGCTTGAATATTTTGGCCCACCTTACGGGCTCCGGTCTTACGCTCCTTTCTTACAAGGATTGGCAGATAAGGGGCGTTTTTTTCCGAATGGAATAGCAAATGGTCGTCGTTCGATTGAGGCTGTGCCATCGATACTTGCAGGTATTCCATCGTTAATGTCCGAAGCTTATATGCGTTCACCATACCAGTCTAATACCTTGTATGGGCTGGGAGAAATAGTGAAGCCTTATGGGTACAGTACGGCATTTTTTCATGGTGCGAAAAATGGCAGTATGTATTTTGATGATACAACATCTCGTTTTGGTTTCAGTCAGTATTATGGTCGGGATGAATATCCAGACTCTTCTCAGTTTGACGGTCAATGGGGTATATTTGATGAGCCATTTCTTCAATTTACGCTTGATGAGTTAGATAAAATGTCCAAGCCATTTATGTCTGGGATTTTCACTATCAGCTCTCACCCCCCATATACATTGCCTAAGCAGTATGAAAATACAATTCAAGAAGGCGAGATCCCAATGCATAGCGTTGTTCAATACTCAGATATGGCATTGAGGCGTTTTTTTGAAACGGCAGCTACAAAAGATTGGTATAAAGATACTTTATTCGTGATTACTGCGGATCATACCTCAGATAATTTTGACCCCCGCTTCGCTTCTACTCTGGGGCGTCATCAGATCCCAATTATTTTGTACCAACCAAATCAAGAAATTAAGAAGGGGGTTATCACCGAGATTGCACAGCAAATCGATATTCCAGCAACAGTAGTTGATTATCTAAACCTCCCAGAAAAAGATAAAATATTACCGTTTGGTCGCTCATTGCTCACTGAAAATAGTCATGCTGACGCAATATTTAAAGAGGAAGATGCTTTTTGGTTATTATCCCAAGGTAAATATGTAAAACTTCCCATGGCCAAGGACGTTGCTATCGAGACAGGGGATTTACCTGATACATTTACTAAGAGCTTAGAGCAGGAGGTCCCTGTCGACCTTGAGAGACTAACACGTCGATTAAAAGCGTATGTGCAAATGTATACGAATGGACTGATTGATAATTCTTTATACCGCTTTTCATTTGAAAAAACAGAATAGGTTTACTATGAACGAAATTACTATAATTAAGCCAGATGATTGGCATTTGCATTTTCGTGATCAAGACATGTTACTTGAGACTGTTCCTGCGACAGCGCGTTGTTTTGAGCGTGCTGTGGTGATGCCAAATTTGGTACCGCCAGTCACCACGGCTGAGTTAGCATTAAGCTACAAAGAGCGGATTTTAGCCGCGCGACCTGCAGGTAGCTCTTTTACGCCGATTATGACGATTTATCTCACCGATAAAACCACGGTTCAAGATATTAAAGACGCTAAGAAAGCAGGGGTGTTAGCTGCAAAAATGTACCCAGCGGGCGCCACAACAAATTCAGACTCAGGCGTACACTCTCTTGAATCGCTTTATCCAGTATTTGAGGCGTTAGCAGATAATGGTATGTTGCTGTTAATTCATGGCGAAGTGACTCAGAAACACATTGATATTTTTGATCGTGAAAAAGAATTTATTGATCAGCATATGGTCAAAATTGTTAGTCGAGTACCCAATCTAAAAGTGGTCTTTGAACACATTACAACGAAAGACGCCGCTGACTTTGTTTTGTCTGCGCGTGACGGAGTTGCGGCAACCATTACGCCTCAGCATTTATTGCTAAATCGCAATGATATGTTGGATGGCGGTATGCGTCCTCACAATTATTGTTTGCCTGTGCTGAAGCGTAGCACTCATCAAGAAGCGTTACGTGCAGTAGTAAAGTCTGGCTCACCGAGGTTTTTCTTGGGAACGGATTCCGCACCACACGCTAAGTATCGTAAAGAGTCTGATTGTGGTTGTGCTGGTTGCTACAGTGCTTGGTCTGCTTTGGAGTTGTATACGCAAGTGTTTGATGAGCTGGGTGCATTGGATAAACTAGAAGGCTTTGCTAGCTTTCATGGGGCAGATTTTTATGGGTTGGCGCGTAATACTCAAACAGTCACTTTGGTTCGTGAATCTTGGGAAGTGCCAGCCAGTATTGTATTGCCAAATGGCGACCCAATCGTACCTTTCTTTGCCGGTAAGCAGGTGGCTTGGAAGTTGAAATAATGCTTAAGTGATAAGAATAATAAACAATTATACAAACCGAATTCAGCAATGGATTCGGTTTTTTTATAGAAGTAACTAAGGGAGGTAAATAAGAAGAGTAAGTGGTGCGGATGGAGAGACTCGAACTCTCACGCCGTGAAGCACTGGAACCTAAATCCAGCGTGTCTACCAATTCCACCACATCCGCATGTCGTGTTGACGGGCTGGATAATACCGATATCTGTGATTGATACAAGTTTTTTTAATCGATATCTAGATTTATTTTCTTGCTGGGTTTGCTGGATTTTATAAGAGTAAACAGGGACATACGATGTGAAAAATGGTCTAATATCGGCAATATAAACTGTTATTGAAGCAGAGTGTAATTATGGAAAGTCGTTCAGTTTATTTACAATTAAATACCCTTGATATTGCTACTCTTTTTGTTTTTTTTGCCTGTTGGTGGGGCTATGCTGCATACGCTCAGTACAACTCTCGGCGTCGTGCTTGTCTAGTGAGTGTATTGCATCAGTTTAGATTGGCATGGATGTCACGCCTATTACGTCGAGATAACCGAATTGCTGATGCATCTGTGATGGCCAACTTAGAGCGCAGCAGCTTATTTTTTGCATCAAGCAGTTTGCTTATCATTGCGGGTCTTTTTACCGCTTTTAATTACTCAGAAAAAGCATTAGGTATTCTTTCAGACTTTTATCTTTTGTCTCCTATGAGTCAGCAAGAATGGGAGTTGAAAATCATCGTGTTGGTAATCATCTTTGCCTACGCTTTTTTTACCTTTACATGGTCGGTTCGACAATATAATTTTTGCTCTGTGTTGGTTGGAAGTGCGCCTCTGGCGACAGAACGCGGCATTGAAGACAGTGAACGAGAGCTATACGCGATGCACATGGCGCAAATTTGCAGTTTGGCAGCCAATCAATTTAACTACGGTTTGCGCGCATACTATTTTGCGATGGCATTTTGTGGCTGGTTTCTGGGGCCTTATTTTTGTATGGCGGCCAGTGTGATGGTGGTTGCTGTGCTTTATCGTCGAGAGTTTCGTTCTAAAACATTCAAAACATTGAGCCGCGGACTCGTGATGAAATCTCATGCTTCCTAATTTCCCCAAACCTTTGCCAGAAGACGATAAGCCAGTAAATCGAACGGTTAATGTCGATGACCGGCTTTATCAATATTTGGTGGACGTGTCTGTTCGTGAATCTGATGTATTAAAAGCCTTGCGCCGAGAAACGGCGCAATACCATATGGCGCGCATGCAATTGTCGCCAGAAGTTGGGCAGCTTTTGGCTTTGCTTGTTAAATTACAAACGCCGATAAAAATTCTTGAAGTGGGTGTTTTTACCGGCTACAGCACGTTGTCGATGGCCATGGCAATGCCAAAGAATGCGACCTTGGTGGCCATTGAAAAGAAACAGATGTGGTTAGATATTGCGACTCGTTATTTGGAACAAGCTGGTGTGATGGATCGAGTAACGACCTATTGTGATCAAGCGCTTCCGGTTATGACGGAGCTTCTAGAAAGCGAGTCAGAGTCTTTCGACTTTATCTTTATCGATGCAGATAAGAAAAACTTGTTGGCGTATTATCAGTTAGGAAAACAGTTGTTGCGCCCAGGCGGTTGTCTGTTGATCGACAATACACTTTGGTGGGGCAATGTGGCGGATGACGCTTTTACGGATAAAGACACAAAGATAGTGCGTGAACTTAATAAAACCATTCATGAGGACATGACGGTGGATTTATCGCTTATTCCGATTGGTGACGGTCTAACGCTAGTTCGTAAAAAGCATAATATCTGATCATAAAATAATCCATCGTGTTGCTAGATTCTCTCTGAATGCGCCTTACAACCTTTTATCCCTAAAAATATTGTGACTTTTTCCTTCTTTTGATTCATTCGCCTCTTGAAATCGCCGTAATAGGCTTTATTTATGATGCACAAGTGAAAAGAAATACACTTTTGGTTTTTACCGAAGGTTCATTCAAATAGGAGCAAGCTACAACATGGCAACTGATACTCAAAAAGAAACGTTAGGATTTCAAACGGAAGTGAAACAACTACTTCATTTGATGATCCACTCTTTGTACTCCAACAAAGAAATCTTTCTACGAGAGCTGATTTCAAACGCATCGGATGCGGTCGATAAGCTTCGCTTTGAGTCTGTCGCTAACGCAGACCTTCTCGCCGAAGACCCTAATCTACGTGTTCGTATCGAATTCGACAAAGAAACAAATACCGTTGTTATCGATGACAACGGTGTTGGTATGTCTCGTGAAGAAGCCATTACCAATCTTGGCACAATCGCCAAGTCAGGTACCTCTTCTTTTCTTGAGAAACTGAGCGGCGATCAGAAAAAAGACAGTCAACTAATTGGTCAGTTTGGTGTGGGTTTTTATTCATCATTCATCGTAGCGGATAAAGTAACGGTTGAAACTCGTCGAGCTGGTGTTTCTGAAAGTGAAGCGGTACGTTGGGTGTCTGATGGCTCTGGTGAATTTACGATCGAGAACATCGACAAAGAAACTCGTGGTACGCGTATCACGCTTCATCTTAAGACCGACGAAAAAGATTTTGCTGACAACTTCCGTCTTCGCCATCTGGTCACTAAGTATTCTGATCATATTTCCATTCCTGTTGAGATGGAGAAGCCTGCTTACCCAGAAATGGATGAAGAGGGCAATCCTAAACCAGTAGACGAAAGTAAAGCGCCTGAGTTTGAAGCAGTTAACTCTGCAAAAGCCCTTTGGACGCGCCCTCGTAATGAAGTGACAGAAGAAGAGTACCAAGAATTTTATAAGCACATCTCTCATGATTACCAAGAGCCTTTGAAGTGGTCACACAACAAAGTGGAAGGTAAGTTGGAATACGCAAGCTTGCTTTATATTCCATCCAAAGCGCCTTACGATCTTTGGAATCGCGACATGCAACGCGGCCTGAAACTGTATGTTCAGCGTGTGTTCATCATGGATGAAGCGGAAGCGTTCCTACCGCCTTACATGCGTTTCGTGAAAGGTGTGGTGGATTCAAATGATCTGTCTTTGAACATCTCGCGTGAAATTTTGCAAAATGACCATGCGGTTGACTCTATGCGTGCTGCATTGACGAAACGTGTATTGGACATGCTGACTAAGATGGCGAAAAACGAACCAGAAGATTATCAAAAATTCTGGGACGAGTTTGGTAATGTCATCAAAGAAGGTCCAGCCGATGACATGGGCAATAAAGACAAAATTGCAGGTCTTTTGCGCTTTAGTTCAACCAATAACGACGCACCAGAACAGACTGTTTCTTTGGCTCAATATATCGAGCGCATGAGCGAAGGTCAGGATAAGGTTTATTACATCTATGCGGAAAGTCACAATACGGCGAAAAACAGCCCGCATTTAGAAATTCTTCGTAAGAAAGGTTTTGAAGTACTACTGCTAAGCGATCGTATCGACGAATGGATGATGTCTTCTTTGCAAGAATTTGAAGGCAAATCTTTCCAAGACGTGACCAAAGGTAAGTTAGATTTAACAGACCAAGATAACGAAGAAGAGAAGAAAGAAAAAGAAGAGAAAGCGGAAAAAATGAAGCCACTTCTTGACCGTATGAAAGCGGTATTGTCTGAAAAAGTAGCTAGCGTAAACTCAACCGCTCGTTTGACTAACTCGCCAGCGTGTTTGGTGGTTGGTGAGAACGACATGGGCATGCAGATGCGTCGTTTGCTTGAGCAAGCGGGTCAGAAGCTTCCTGAATCTAAACCGACCCTTGAGGTGAATCCAGATCACCCGATTGTGGCGAAGATGAATGAAGAATCTGATGAAGAGCGCTTTGCAGATATGGCTTGGTTGTTGTTTGAACAAGCTACCTTGTCTGAAGGTGGTCAGCTAGAAGACCCAGCGACGTTTGTGAGCCGCATGAACAAACTGATCGTTCAGCTGAGTAAATAAGCCACTCACTTAAAAGTGTCTTTCTTATAGAATAAAAGCCCGTATTTGGTGACAAATATGGGCTTTTTTATACTGGTTGATGAATCAGGTTGGTTAAAATTTGATTCCTTAAATAAAATCGTTTAGCGTAACTTAGTGCTATGGATAGCATTTTATTAACGTCAAAGGAGTGAATAATGTTGTTTAAAAAGTGTTTGGCTGTATGCCTATTGGTATTTCCTGTGTTTCTGTTTGCGTTACCTCAAGTGCAATTAGCAACACGTTTTTCAGAAAGCACTCGTGCAGAGGATTATCTGGTGAGTGAAAAGTACGATGGCATTCGCGCAATTTGGACAGGAGAGGTGCTGATGACGCGTCAGGGAAATCCAATCCATGCCCCTGAGTGGTTTACGGATAAATTGCCTACTGTCTGGCTCGATGGTGAGCTTTGGTCTAAACGCAATGATTTCGAATTTGTCATGTCGACAGTGAGAAAAAATATCCCCGTCGATAGCGAGTGGCGAAACATTCACTATATGATATTCGATGCGCCAGACGCAGAAAAAACGATGACCTTTGCAGAGAGGTCCCAGCGATACACACAGCTCATTCTTGACCTAAACCTTCCTCATGTTATTCCTATCAAGCAATTTACCGTGTCCAGTAATCAAGAGCTTCATCGAGTGTTAGATGACTATGTAAAAAAAGGCGCAGAAGGTTTGATACTGCATCGTAAATTGGCTCGTTTTGAAAGTGGTAGAACTGACAATCTACTTAAATTAAAGCCACACATGGACGCAGAAGCGAAAGTGATAAAAATCTTAAACGGGTCTGGAAAATACGATGGCATGATGGGTTCTATTCTGGTTGAGATGCCGTCTGGTATTCGCTTCAAAATTGGCAGCGGTTTTTCTGACGAGGAACGACGTACTCCTCCTAAATTAGGTGAATACGTTACTTACAAATATCATGGTTTCACCGAGCGAGGCATCCCAAGGTTTGCAAGCTTTCTACGAATCCGTGATATACAGTTTTAGTTTTTAAGAGAGAAGGTTTTGTTAACAAACGTTTATTGTCTACCCGGTACTATGTGTGATGAGCGCCTTTGGAACTATACGCAAAAGGCTTTGGGTGAGTCGATAATTTTGAAGCATGTCTCTATTCCTATGGAAGAGACAATAGAAACCATAGTGGATGCTTTGGCGGTAATATTGCCAGAGCATCCTATTAATTTACTTGGCTTTTCTATGGGAGGGTATTTGGCGTGTGCTTTTGCAGTGAAATACCCTGAGCGCGTGAATGGTTTAATAGTCGTGTCTAATACAGCAACGAGTTTATTAGACTCTGAACGACAGCAGCGAGAAATCGCATTGAATTGGGTTACTAAGCAGGACTACGGTGGCATTCCAAAGAAAAAAGCCATCATAATGCTAGGTCAGGCCAATAAAGTACGTGAGGAACTTGTTGAGTGTATTCAGTCGATGGATAAACGTTTGGGTGGTACTGTTTTTATTCAGCAATTAAAGAGCAGCTTAGTCCGGCCAAATTTATTGCCGAGACTTGAAAAAACAGCCTTCCCGCTGTGTTTTGCTATTGGGAGTGATGACGCGTTATTGTCGAATGCCGTGTTGTATAATATGAAAGACTCAGAGCGTTTCAATGTTCACGTCGTTGATGAATGTGGGCATATGTTGCCTATGGAACAGCCGATATGGTTGGCTGATTTGATCAAGCATTTTTTTAAAGGTAACTAATATTTATTTTACAGTGTTGGGCAAAAAAGGCGGTGCAATGTTTGGATCAGTTCTTTTACTCTGCTGTCACCTAAGCTGTAAAAAATGGTTTGAGATACTCGTCGAGTGCTGACGAGTCCATCTTTTCTTAATACGGCAAGGTGTTGCGAAAGAGCGGATTGGCTTAAAGGCAGCTTTTCATTCAACGCTGTAACAGACAACTCTTCATCCAGTAAGTGACATAAAATCATCAGACGATTTTCATTGCTTAAGGCCTTCAAAAACACAGCGGCTTGCGATGATTGGCGAAGCATCTCTTCCATTGTAAGTGTTTCGTTTTCCATGATCTTTTCTCGTTTCTAATAGGGTATTGTCGCGCTAAGCTCTATGACAAAAATAAAACCATCCACATTGTCTGTGGATAAATGTGGTAGTAGTTGTGTTTGGTAGCTGTTCTTATCATACAGGGCGGCCATTATATTGTTTTGTACGTTATTTGCACAGCGACCGCCTTAATGACTCTTTGTTAACTTAGATTGAAGCTTGTCCAGATCGGGGCGTGGTCGGAGGGTTTCTCAAGTGCACGCAAATCGTAGTCAACATCCGCTTCATTTAGGTATGGCGTTAAGCCATTCGAAGACAGAATAACGTCGATTCTTAAACCGCGTTTTGGTGTGTCATCAAACCCTTTCGAGCGATAGTCAAACCAGCTAAAGCGATCATTTTTAGTCGGGTTTAATTGGCGATAGGTATCCGTTAGTCCCCAATTTGTTAGCGTACTCAGCCATTCTCTTTCTTCTGGCAGAAAGCTGCATTTTCCCGTTCTTAACCAGCGTTTTGCATTAGGTTCGCCGATACCAATGTCTAAATCCGTTGGCGAGATATTAATATCGCCCATCACAATGATTTTTTCATCTGGTGAATGAGAAGCAAGGTAATCCATTAAATCCGCGTAGAACTTACGCTTTGCTGGAAACTTGGTTTCATGGTCGCGGCTTTCGCCTTGCGGGAAATAACCGTTCAATACTTTGATGGGGCCTTGTGGCGTATCAAAAGTAGCAATAATCATACGACGCTGTGCGTCTTCTTTATCGCCAGGAAAACCGTATTCTACTTTTATGGCTTCTTGCTTACTAAAAATCGCCACACCGTAGTGGGATTTTTGTCCGTAATAATACGCATGATAGCCAACCGATGCCGGAATCTCATGGGGAAAGGCGTCATCGTGAACCTTAATTTCTTGCAAGCCAATCACGTCAGGAGCGTGCTTTTCAACTAACGCTTCTATTTGATGTGGTCGAGCGCGCAAACCGTTGATATTAAAAGAGACAAATTTCATGAGAATCATTCCATAGCGAATTTTCTTAATGATACCCAGTTGCGTTAGAGGCATAAAGGGATTTAGGCATAGATAGATCTATCTCTTAATAGATAAGTCCATTTTTCTTTATAGAGCGAAGGCTTCCTTGGTGATATCTTAGAGACCTAATGCGTAACATTTAATATCTGAATCCAAGTCCTTATTGGTTTCAGATATTTTTACTAAAGAGATAATGGCTTAGCGGTTCTGTTCTGGGCGCTTCTGCTATTGAGATCAGACTGGTAAACTGTTCCATACTACATTATGAATTATTTTGGAGACTCAGAATGGCTTATCAGTACGATTTATTTGTTATTGGTGCCGGTTCCGGTGGCGTTCGTGCTAGCCGTGTTGCAGCATCTAAAGGTTATAAAGTTGCTGTGGCAGAAGGCAGCGCATTAGGCGGCACGTGCGTTAATATTGGTTGTGTGCCTAAGAAACTCTTTGTTTACGCTTCAGAATACGGTCATGGCTTTGATGAAGCCGCAGGCTTTGGTTGGAAGCATCAAGGCACTCAATTTAACTGGTCTGTTTTGCGTGACAATAAAACCAAAGAAATTGAACGATTGAACGGCATTTACGGCAACTTGTTGAGCAATGCCGGAGTAGAGTTGATCTCTGGCTATGCCAGCTTTGTTGATGCTCATACTGTGATAGTGGACGGCAAAACGTATACTGCAGAACGAATTCTCATCGCGGTTGGTGCCAAACCTTACATTCCAGAGTTTAATGGCAGTGATTTCGTTGTTAGCTCCAATGAAATGTTCTTCTTAGACGAACTTCCTAAAAAAGCCCTTGTCGTCGGCGGTGGTTATATCGCAGTTGAATTCGCTGGTATTTTAAACGGACTCGGTGTTGATACCGCATTGGCTTATCGTGGTGACCAATTGCTGAGAGGCTTCGACGAAGATGTTCGAGCGTTCGCCAGCGAAGAATATAAAAAATCTGGTATCGACGTTCGTTTAAACACCGATGTTGAACGTATCGAATTGGCCGATGCGGCGAACAAAAATGGCGCGCGCATTGTTCACTTTAAAGACGGACACTCTGAAGAGTTTGGACTGATCCTTTATGCGACAGGCCGAGTGCCAAACGTTGGTTCATTAGCACTAGAGAAAGCAGGTGTTAAAACCGGTAAAAATGGCGCGGTCATCATTGATAATAACTTCACCACGTCTGTAGACAGCGTGTTTGCGTTAGGTGACGTCACCGATCGTATTCAATTAACGCCAGTGGCGATCAAAGAAGCAATGGCACTCATTGCTTACTGGTTCGATGGAAAAGAAGTCGACTTTGATTACGACAACATTCCAACCGCTGTGTTTAGCCAACCAGCCATCGGCACTGTCGGACTGTCAGAACAAGAAGCGGAAACGCGTGGCATCGACTTCCGTGTTTACCAAACAGAATTTCGTCCAATGAAACACACATTAAGCGGCGGTAATGCTCGTTCATTGATGAAGTTATTGGTTAACAATACAGATGACAAAGTCATTGGTGCACACATGGTTGGCGACTATTCAGGCGAGATTATTCAAGGTTTGGGCATCGCTATCAAGGCTGGTGCCACTAAAGCAGACTTTGATGACACTGTGGGTGTTCACCCTACTAGCGCAGAAGAGTTTGTTACCTTTTCAGCGGGTTCTTTAAAAGAGCGCAAATAGCGTAGAGCCCAGTACTCGAATGGTTTTTTAAAAGACGCAGCGATGCGTCTTTTTTCTTCAAGGGGAGAGCATGACGCGCGAAGCGTAATCTACTACTAAAATGTCTTTTCTACGACTTAGGCAGACATTGTTCATCCTAGTATAGCTACTTGTAACTTTTCATAAGGTGTTTTTCTGTAATGCGCTGTATGTGGCCGTAAAAAGTTATAATAGCTTTCCCATTGCGGCAGTTTTTTATTTAGATCTACATCATCAACATATTCTAAGCATTGATAGAATTCACGCTTATTCGTTAGATGAGACCGCTCAACCTTTCCGTTTAATCGAGGAGTACCTGGCTTGAAATAAACTTGCTCTAAGCCTAGATCGGCTATATGGGCATTAAATTTTGTTTGAAACTCGTGGCCGTTATCAGTGCGAATCGTTTTTATCCTAAATGGAAACTTTTCAACAACGTAGTTTAAAAAACTGATCGAATTAGCTTGGGTGTGTGCTTCATAAATTTTTAACGCTCTAATTCTAGTGCTGTCATCAATTGCAGTATATTGAAAACGTTTAATTCGCCTGCCATCTTTGTCCTTGAAAAACAAAAACTTAACATCAATCTGAACGTGATGTTCAGGCACTTTTTCTCGTAGTGCTTAAACCGGTTGCGAGATCGCAATTTTATATTTTCAGGTAGCCGATTGAGCTTATTTCTCACAAGAACGTTATAGCAGCCATTACGAGACACCTTGATTTGATGATAACGTTCCAGATGCCAGTCAATCATGTCGGGCCCAAAGTGATAGTGTTGACGTAGGTATACGATCTTTTCTTCAATTTCCTTAGGTATACGAAGCTTATGGTTTTCAGGGCAGGGTTTATTGTTGATTAGTGTATCTTCACCATAAGCGACATAAGCGACATAAGCGACATAAGCGACATAAGCGACA
>TARA_R110001632_G_scaffold32951_2_pt1 | contig 29564 bp, 26 predicted proteins | sample TARA_R110001632 | Tara Oceans TARA_R110001632 (sample SAMEA4398266) | marine metagenome | biome: Polar Biome; feature: [SRF] surface water layer (ENVO:00010504); material: water (ENVO:00002006), including particulate matter (ENVO:01000060) such as... | depth 5 m
TTATGTCGGGTTTTTTGCGTTATGCTAATCTTGCTAAACTCACCAAATAGACTGTTTTTTCACGTATTCAACGTGCCATAATCCCCAGATGAATCTTTTACCTTCGCTAACAAAATTATGATTAGACTTACCTCCCGTGGGTGGAATAATGTGCTTATTATTTCAATGCTGTTGCTCATTATTATGTTTAACATAACGGGGAATATTTTTTCAGATAGTAGCCCCAGTGATAAGGTATTAGTGGCGTTAATACCTAGTGGCGAAGTGATTACTCGTATTGACATGGGGTCGGCCACCCTTGAACGAGTAGGACGTGGTTGGCGTTTGTTGCCTGCTGAGCAAGGGACCGATAATCAGGTGCTAAATGAAGCGATAAGTCATTGGCAGAGCGCTAGGCTTGAGCCCATTGAGCTTGATTCGCTGACAGGTGCCACTGTAGTTAATGTTTGGCTAGCTGGACAAAGCGCGCCGCGCAGGTATTTGTTTTTCCAAATGGCTGGTGACATGTTCGTACAATACCCCGTGCAAGGCGCGCAATTATATAAAGTCATTAACTTGACGTGGCCGCAACTTTTTTTAATGGATATACCCCATGCCTGAGTTACCAGAAGTCGAAGTTAGCCGTTTAGGTATCAGCCCACATTTGATCGGTCAGCAAATAAAGCAGGTCGTTGTGCGGCACAGACAGTTACGTTGGTTAGTGCCCGAAGAAGTGCATTTAGCCGAAGGGCTTATCGTTAAAAATGTACGTCGCCGAGCTAAATATCTATTTATCGATACAGCTAAAGGTAGCATCATTTTGCATTTAGGCATGTCGGGCAAGCTGAGGGTGGTGAATATTGATACACCAGTGATTAAGCACGATCACGTGGATATCGTATTAACTAACGGTGTGTGCCTGCGCTTTAACGATGCCAGACGTTTTGGAGCTTGCTTATGGCAAAATGCCAACGAGCCTGAAATGAGTATGATAGCGGCCCTCGGGCCTGAGCCCCTCACAGACGAATTCGATGGTCAGCGCTTATATGATCTGTCGCGCAGTAAAAGCGTTGCGGTGAAAAACTTTATTATGGATAACAAAGTGGTGGTTGGTGTAGGCAATATTTATGCTAACGAGTCATTGTTCATTGCGGGGATCGACCCGCGTAAGGCCGCGAAAAAGGTCAGCAAAAAAAGTTATATGGCCCTAGGCGTGATCATTAAGCAAGTATTGACCAAAGCCATAGAGCAGGGCGGTACGACGTTAAAAGACTTTACCCAAGCCGATGGTCGCCCAGGTTACTTTGCACAGCACTTGCGCGTGTATGGGCGTAAAGGCGAGGCCTGTGAAGTGTGCGATAATGAAATACAATCTGTCACGCTAGGTCAACGGAATACGTTTTTCTGCGACCAGTGCCAAAAATAAGCAATCTCAGAGCAACGGGCTTGGTCTAGCCCGCCATCTATTTCAGCTTAACACTGGTTTACCATTTCCAATAACCGAGCTTTTTACGCATTTTCAAGCTGCGGATCACATTAAGCGGCTTTTTCTTTAAGTGAGGCGGGTTGGCTAGCATGTCTTCTGTGGCATCGAGTATACGTGCGCTCGACAGGCCATCAGTGTAGGGGTGTGTTTGGGCGGTATAGTCTTCTATTTTAGACATCAATTCTGCTGGGCGAGTTAACGCATATTCTATGTTGCTTTCAATTTCAGTTGGGTCGGTTACATTAATTAGGTGTGGTTTGGGGTGCTCGTTTTTAACGGTGACCACAGGTTTATTCAACATCAAAAACTCAACCAACATGGATGAGTTATCTCCTAACATTAAATCTGCCTCAAGCATTAGTGGCATCGCATTATCGGTTTCAATAAAGGTTAAATTTTCATGTTGAGCCGCTTTATAGGCGTCTACTGTGCTCTGTGCCATTTTGGGGTGAAAAGTGACCAACCAGCGCCATTTTTTATCTTGTGACAACCGTCTAATCGTTGGTAACAATGCTTCCGCCTGAGACATTCTAGGAGAAAACGTTGATGAAAATAACACCACTGGACGATCGTCCGTTTTATGAGCCGCAGCAGAGTTTTTAAAAAATGGGTCCATCTTACAAAAACCGGTTTCGACTACTTTAAAGTGCTGATGTTTCGCTTCCAGTTGTTTAAATGTTTCTGTCATAGACGGGCCATGAGTGCAGTACAAATCAAAACAATCACGAATAATAAAAGAATAATTCAATCCGTCTTTCACGCGCGTTTTAAAACCAATAAAGCCGTGACGTACGCAGACTTTCAGCCCGGGTATAAACGACGGGATCATATTGCCTGGAATAAATACCGCACAAGGTTGGTAGTCTATAACGGCCTGCACGCTAGCTAACTGTTGTTCATCGGGTTTAAAGTATTCTCGGTTAATGTTACTCCCTTCTACAAACCATGCGACAGTATCGCCACGTTTATGAATTTCATCCTGCATGGGGCGCAGTATTTGAAAGGCATAGTTTTCTGATATGTAAAATAAATAACGTTTAGCCATGGGCCCTCTTATGCTCATTGGATGTTGCGCGCTTTTATAAAGCGCGCAATATAGGATACGTGATTGTGATCTAATGCGGCGTAAACGAATGCCGCTTTTGATTTATTTTTGCAGCTTGAGTTTTAATGCAGCCTGTACCGCTGGGTGACAAAACTGATCAACCTTACCGCGGTGCAATGCGACTTCTTTAACTAATGTGGAAGAGATAAACGAGTTTTCTTCTGCAGGGGTTAAGAAAATGCTTTCTAGGTTTGGATTTAGACGACGGTTCATATTAGCCAACTGAAATTCGTACTCAAAATCAGACACGGCACGCAAGCCTCGAATAAGTACTGTAGCGCCTTGACTGTCCGCGAAATCGGCCAGTAAACCCTCAAAACCAATGACTTCAACATTAGATAAATGAGCGGTGACTTCTTTAATTAGCGCAACCCGTTCTTGTAAACTGAACAAAGGTTTTTTGCTGGGATTGGCTGCAATCCCTACTATTACGTGAGCAAACATGTTGGCTGCTCGGTCGATTAAATCTGCGTGGCCATTTGTAATCGGATCAAATGTGCCCGGATAAACAGCTTTTGTGTGCATACTTTTATACCTTATCAATATGGCCGCTTCTGCCGCATTCCATTTAGCTAATGGCTCTACAGCAACTGTGGCATCGTTACATGCTTACCAACGGTAAAATGCACTTAGTCGTTTAAATTGTTCCCCAAGACGATCTTCACCTACATCAAGATCTACGCCCCAAAAACCAAAGCGCGTGGCGAAGCTATAGCGCAAATTTAATTCTTTATACGCTTGTTGGGCGCTAGAATTAGTGTCGCTATCTGCCGCTGTGAATGTCACATCAATCACTTGATCCTGGGCGAATTTCCAGTTCATGTTCAGCGAGTGGCTGGTTTTTTGTACCTGTTCTTGTCCAAGGAACAAGTCATTAACCCAATGGCCAAGTGATTGGTCTTCATTGGTATAACCCGCAGTATAGAAGTCCGACTGATAAAACAGTTCGTCCAAGCGAGTGAATTCATAACGCAGCGACAGGTTGTTGGTTACCATAGGGAAATACACCCCGAAAGCAAGGGCTTTGTCATTAGGCTCTTGCTCATCAAGTTCAGGGGCATGTTCGAAGGCGAGTTCACCATAGAGTGAAACAGGCAAAGCGAAAGGTAAATTAATCTTAGTGGATATCGCTGTTTTTTGATCGCTGGCCAAGGCTTGAGGAGATAACGCTGAGGATGGGTCTTTACTGGTTGAGCTGAACAAATCCTGCAAGGCATCTCCTACACTTAGATTGTTATTCGCACCGGCAAATTTAATTGTACGGCTTAGGCCAATCGTCCATGCCTCAACGGGCGATACGCTCAAGTGCAGTCCCGCTAAATTAGGCTTACCGCTAAACAGCTCACCTCGTTGACTAATGCCAATGGTGTCGTCGAGTTTTGAATAAAACAGTTCGTAGCGTATATCCCAGTTGGATATAGGGGTGGCATTACTGACCGTTATCGAAATGCTAGGTTTCGCATTGGTACTGGTTAGTAGCGCGGAATTCTGCATCGGAGAAAACCAATGTTCGCGGTAGCCTGCCTCAATTTGTGCGTATTCATACCCAAAAGCAACGTGGGTATTGTAGAACGTAATATCTTCGCCGTTTGCATAAACGGCACCAGCAGCCACATAAGCAAAGGGTGAAATGTAGGCTACGCCTGATGCTGAAACTTGATAACTGGAATCACGCTTTATACCACGCTGATTAGGTAGAGGGGCACTCGCGTCGTCACTTGCTGATACTGACGCACTGACATGAGTCAGACTAAACGTATCTTTATATCTTGCAAGATAAGCATCAACAGACCGGTGAAGCTCAGGAAACCGCGTTTGAATAAGCTTATTGCGACGCATCACGTCAATTGCTTTGTACGGTCTGGTCAAGGGGGGACCTGGCGTTAACGCCATAACCTTTTCGATTTGAGATTCAACTTCAGGGGAAATTTGTAATGGCAAATAAGGTGATAAGCCTTTTGCCCATCCATGTGAGGCCACAAGTAAACAGCCGAGTATCCAATAACGAGCCATGTATTATTTTATTCCAAAAGAACAAGTAACAAAAAATCGAGTGTAACAATTCGCTCTTAAATTGTATTGTGCTTTGTATTGGGTATTCACCATATGAATCAGAGCGCTTGGCTGACTGTTTTTTTTAGTTAGGGGGTAATACCATAGCTTGCCATCAACGTTTGCCAGTCTTGTTCATTGAAATAAAATGTTGGCTGTTTATCTTGTTCTTTATGTAATGACCGTAGCAGGCGTTTTACATTTGCTTGCTTCCAGTTATTGCTGGCGTGAATGGCACACTTATCAAAATCAATTAACCAGACCTTATTATGTTCATCGAGCATGATATTGTGAATATTCAGGTCATGATGATACACGTTATGATCGTGGAACTGGCGAATGCAAGCACCGATAGCATGCCATATCTCATCGGGTAGAGGGCCTTCACACAGCCGGCTAAAGACGTCTTTACTATTGGCGATTCGCTTGATAATAATATCGCCGCGATACGTCAAACCTTGACGCGTAACTTGGGCTGCCACAGGTTCAGGTACGGGTAGGCCAAGGTTGAACATATCGCCTAATAATTTGAACTCTCGCCATGGACGGGTACGCGAAATTCCACGAAACAGGTATTGGTCATCGATCAGTTTACCAATCAGCCCTCCGCGGCGATAATGTCGCAATACATATTCGTTGTCAGCGTGTTCGAAAAAATAGGTCGTGCCACGTCCGGTGGCGCTGCCGGTAAGTTGCTGCTGAGACTGCCAATACTGACTATCAAAAATAGTTAAATCAGGGGCTGCGAATATTTCAGCATCAAATATAATGGTGCTGCTGTCTTTGGTTATTTGCTGAATGTTGGGCATGAAACACAAGGTGCATTGCAAAATTTGGCTTAGTGTATACCCGTACCGCGTATGAAAGCGAGTTTCTGCGCAAGGTGGCAAGCGATGGCTGTCAACAATCAATCATAAATTAGTGAGTATGTAATAACTATGGATCACGGTGAAGCAAACGTTTCGAGAAATGAAGAAGTCGAGCTGATTTTAGGAAACTCAAATTCGAATTTCTCTGGTGTGACCTCAACGATGTTGCAGGTTATGTCTTATCAGCGAAAGTTGATGAACTTGCGGGTTATGGGAACACACTACTTGCCTGATGAAACTCAGGCAATGACATTTTGGCAAGTGGCAAAAATGTGTCGTAAGCCATTGAAAAATGGTAAATATAGAATTTTTCATGCGCGCCGAGTGGATGAGATGATCCAAGCGGTTGTGCTCAAATATATATTTGGCGCAAAAATTAAAATGGTGTTTAGCTCCGCTGCCCAACGATTTCGTTCTGGCTCTACGCTATGGCTGACCCGAAAAATGGATGCTGTTGTGGCGATAAGTAAAGCATCTGCTAAGTATTTAGCGGAGCCGCCAAATGCCATTATTCCTCATGGCATTCAAATTGAAAACTTCGCTCCTGCTGACAACAAAGAGCAGGCTTGGCAAGCATTAGGTTACGGGGGCAAATACGGCATTGGTATTTTAGGGCGAGTGCGAAAGCAAAAGGGCGTGCACTTATTCGTGGATGCCTGCATCGAAGTATTGCCTAAATACCCTGATTACACCGCTGTGGTCGTGGGGGCGATATCGTCCAGTCACCAAGAGTTTGTCGACGAGCTTAAAACGAAAATTGCAAAAGCAGGTTTGAGTGAGCGTATCGTATTTACTGGAGAATTGCCGTTTGCACGTATACCACCTATTTTTAGCGCCTTGTCCATGGTATCTGCGTTAAGTGATAATGAAGGTTTTGGGTTAACGGTACTTGAAGCAATGAGTTGCAGTGCAGCGGTCTTGGCGACTCAAGCGGGCGCTTGGGAAGAAATCATTCGTGAAGACATAGATGGCCATGTAGTGCCTGTTAATGACTTGCCGGCAGTCACGGCAAAAATGGATTCACTACTTTCAGACCCCAAAGTGTTACATGAAAAAGGCGTAGCTGGGCGTGCCAGAGTATTAGCGCATTATACCGTTGAGCGTGAAGCCAAAGCCTTGGTCGATTTATTCAAAAGTTTGCAATAACAATATGCGCATTGGCTTAGGAAAATCCTAAGGCTTTTAATGTGGCGTTAACCGCGCCACTGTTTTCTTGTAATACACGTTTTCCTGCTTGTCCCGCATCTTTACGTGCACTTTCATCGGTTAGCCACGCCGTTACCAGCTGATAAATTTGCTCAGCATTATTGACCTCGAACAGTGCGCCTTTTTCCGCTAACACCTGACATATTGCAGGATTATTGTAGCGATGGGGGCCCATTAAAATGGGGACTTCATAGGCGGCAGGCTCTAACGCATTATGCCCACCCCGATCAGCGATACTACCGCCCACGAAAGCGATAATGGCTAAGGCATATAAGGCTTGTAGTTTGCCCATTTCATCGACTAGCAATACCTGTGTTTTGTCAGGATCCCCCCCGTTCTGGCTGCCATCAGAAGAGCGTATACAGTTCAGCCCACTTGCCTGGCAAATCTGATACACATCATTAAAGCGCTGTGGATGGCGGGGTACAATCACTAGCAATGCATTGGGGTGTTGGTCGAGTACTCGCTGATGGGCAACGAGTAGCACTTTTTCTTCAGGAGCATGAGTACTGCCCGCTACAATGATGGGGCGCTTGGAAATACCAAAAGCATTGGCGAAATCTTCCGCTTGATGATGGGCCTCAGGCCGAGCAGGCTGCTCATATTTAATATTATTGGTCAGCACCAAGGTATTGCTCGGCGCACCTAACATTTGATAATTACTAAAATCTCGCTCGCCTTGGGCGCAGATTTTGCTCAATTTATGCAACATAGGCACAAAGAGTGCTGATATTTTTCCATAGGTACGCGCTGAGCGATCTGTCATGCGAGCATTAATCACCGATACAGGAATATCTCGGCGCCAACACTGGTGAATCATATTGGGCCAAAGCTCTACTTCTGTGATGATGACCTGAGATGGGGCGGCGCGCTTGAGGAGGCGGCGCATCATCCAGCCAGTATCGATCGGCAAATAACAGTGGGTAATAGTATCTTTGAATAAATCGTTAGCTTGTTTGGCGCCAGTAACAGTCGTAGTGGTCAATGTGATAGGGATATTTGGGTGTCTTTTGCGAATTGCGCTGATGACATTGGCTGCGGCGACTACTTCTCCCACCGAGACACAATGAATCAACAAGCCGCCGGGTACTGCAGTGCTCAAATTGAATCCAAAGCGTTGAATACGAGTTTTTGGATTGGCTAATTTTTTAGTCAAAAATTGGTAACAAAAATGCAAAAACAAAAAAGGTAACAAAATCCACAGCACTAGAGTATAACCCCATAGACTGAAGCGCTCTTTTCGTTTTGGGGAGAAGGTGATGTTCATTATATCGCCAGCAAATAGGTTCAATTGGCATTTTAACAGTATTCTAATAGTTTTAGACTAAGCTTGTGAGCAATAGTTATCTGTTAAATCTTTTAAATAGGATAAAAAATTTCCTGTAATAAATCACTATAACAAGTAATACTCACCTTATAACTTACTAAGAATCAAAGGAGTTATGCTCCCTGTTGCTTTTTATCGCACGGAAACGGTATTGGATTAGGAGTCATTTTTGCAAAATATCCATCACATAGGGTTTCGATTCGCACTCGCTTTATTGATGTTGTTTTGCGCCAATACTACCTACGCTGAACAACCAAAATTACAGGTGATTGCCAATAGCAATGTCAATGTAACCTCATTGACTGAAAGCCGCGTGCGCTGGATTTTTTCAATGCGCCAAACTACCTGGGAGGATGGATCTGCAATCAAAGTGTATGTGCTGAATAAACAAGATCCTGCCCATCAATTTTTTTGTAAAAACGTACTGAGTATGTTCCCTTACCAACTTGAGCGTACGTGGAATAAATTAGCTTATTCTGGTTTGGGAGAAAAACCTATTTTGGTGAATGATAGCCAAGAAATGATCGAGATGATTAGTCAACAACCAGGCGCCATTGGTTATATTCTATCGAACACATTACCGCCAAACACACACGCTGTACGTATTCTCAAGGAGGGGTAAGGTGATCAAATCAAGCATACTTTTTTCGTTTCTCATTTTCTCGCTTAGTCACCCTAGTGTAAGTTCGGCTGGTGACATTGTATGGCACGGCTTTGGCGCGCAAGGCATCATCCAGTCTAGCGACAGTAATTATATCAATGACAGCGGTGATGTATCGTTACGCTTAACGGAAGTGGGGCTTAATGCATCTTATCGTATTAATCAAAAGCTAAGAGTGTCAGCTCAGGGAATCTATATCAACGGTGGTAATCGGTTTGATGAAGGATTACGAATAGACTATTTGTTTTTAGATTATCAGCTACTTAACTCCAACAGTTGGAATATTAACGCGCATCTGGGGCGTTATAAAAATTACCATTGGTTATATTCCGCAACACGTGATGTACCGCACACCATGCCCTCAATTGTTTTGCCTCAGTCGTCATATTTTGATGCCTTTCGCGATGTGTCTTTAGGCAGCGATGGTCTTTCCTTAACTGCGCAACACTTGAATTCACTTGGCGAATGGGACGTACGATTGAGCCACGGCAGCTCGCGTGTTAAGGATGAGCAAACTGAAAATTTAATGTCTAAACTGGCTACGGGTGCTCTTGAACATGATTTTGATACGCAGTTTAGCGTGTCGTTTAGCCCCCTTAGCAGTGGCTTATCACTGGGCATGAGTCTGCTAAAAACTAAATTTAGTTACCATTCGAGTGATAATGATGTGTTTACCGATGGGAATGCGCGTTTAAGCAGGATCATGTTGAGTCTTTCCTATAGCGCTGAATATTGGGATATCAATGCGGAAGCGATGCATGAAAAAGCCAAATTCAAAGGTTTATTTCCTGAAGGTAGAGACGAAAATGGGATATCCGAGGGCTTATATATTCAGGGGCGATATTTTATTCATCCTGATGTGACGTTATTGGCAAGGTTCGATACGTTTGATGCCAATAGGGATGACCGAAATGGAATAAAGTATCAGCAGAACAGCGGCGGTACTATTCCGAATTACTTTGCCTATCGAGATCAGTTAACGCTTGGTGCGTCATGGGATTTTTCAACAAATTGGCGAGTTCGGGCCGAATATCACAAAATTGATGGGCGCGCTCGTTTAGCGCCGGTTTTTATTCCTGATACTGTGACCAATGATTCCCAGTATTGGGATATATGGGCGCTGCAAATTATTTATTGGTTTTAAGCATGCAAATTTTCATCAGCCTTCCTTGGAAAATCATGAGCCTGTTGATCGGTTTTTTACTGATCGCCAGCAGTTTATTGACTATCGTTTGGATTGATAAAAACGACCAAGATTATCTCCGTCAGCATCAAGCTTTACACGACAGAGATTTAAATCAAATGCATTTGATCAGAGAAATGCTAAGCAATCGCTTGGAGCTCTGGTTTGAGTCGTTTATTCATTTGCAACAAGGGATAACTGATAATCCAGATGCAACGAGAGACTTCATCAGCGAAGAGTTCGATTATCTACAGCTAAATTGGCAGATTAATAATCTATGGCTATTTGATAGCGGACAGCAGGTGATTTACGCAAATCATCAATACATACCTGATTATGTGCAAGATGGTGTAGCACAAACGCTAAAAAATCAGTCTTCCGTATCACAAATTCGTTGTGTACAGTCCTGTTTTCAGTTGATTAGCATGCCGATTTTATCGGCTAATGGCGATTTATTGGTGTTAACCGCCAGTGCGTCTTTACTGGAAATGATGGCGGCATTGAATCGCTCCACATCTGCTGAGCTTGCATTGGTTGTTACACCATCGGGAATAAAGGGTGCGCCACTTCGTGATGCACAGATACAAGCCCCTATTTCTTATATAAAACGTCAGAACCTCGATGCTTTACTCAAGCTTATTCCTCAAGATATCACCCTCAATATGGTGCTAGATAGGGGATACCGGCTGGTTATGAACGAACAAGCCTACTTAATAAATTTATTACCTGTTGATAACGATGTTGCCGATACGGCTTATCTACTTGCAGTACATGACATTAGTGAAGAGTGGGCAAGGCACGACAGTTATCAGCTTGGTGTCATTACCATCTCGGCCATTGTCGTAGCCTTATGTGCGTTGACATTTTTTTTGATGGCTGAGCGCTTACGCAGGCGTTTGTTGATTCTAGCAAAACGTCTGCCCCTGCTAGCACAAAAGAAGTATGACGAATTCAATGACATGAAATTCAAGCATAGCCTGATGTTTCTGGATGAAATCGATGAAGTTCAGCGTTCAACAAATCTGCTCGGAGAGCAGTTGGAGTCCATGGACGGTAAGATTGAGCAAAACACCAGAGAGCTGGAAAATATCGCCATGTATGACCGGCTCACAGGGTTACCTAATCGTAATATGTTGAACTTTATACTGCGCAAAAAAATAGCGGCCTTAGCGCGCACACCTAAACCATTAGTCGTTATATTGCTAGATTTTGATAATTTTAGAAAAATTAATGATAGTTATGGGCATGGTGTAGGTGACGAATTCTTGATGGTTGCAGCACAGCGCTTGCGAAGCAGTTTGCGAGAATCTGATGTTATTAGCCGCTTTGGTGGGGATGAGTTTGTTATTGTGCTTCAGGAAGTGGATGACGTCAGTAACGCCATTACGCTTGCAGAAAAGTTGGTCATTAAATTTCGTGAACCGGTTGAAATCGGTGCCCAACGTTTTTATACCTCGATAAGTTTAGGGATCACTACCTGTGAAGGACAAAACTTGACAGTAGATGACTTAGTGCGTCAAGCGGACATAGCGATGTATGCTGCCAAAGATGCCGGTGGCGATCGGTACAGTATGTTTAACGAAGGCATGAGCACGAAAGTTATGCGCCGTATTGAGATTGAGCACGACGTAAGAGATGCCTTATTAGATGGACAGTTCAAGTTTGCCCTTCAAGCACAAATAGAAATCAGTACGGGTAAGTTAATTGGTTTTGAAGCGCTTGTTCGTTGGCTGCATCCGAAAAATGGCTATATCATGCCTGACGAATTTATACCTATCATGGAAAACTCGGAGAGCATGATAACCCTAGGTTATTGGGGCATAAAACGTGCTTTTACGATATTGGCGCATCTTGAAAGCCTTGGATTTCGTGGTTATCGCGTTGCGGTTAATCTATCGGCAAGTCAGTTTTTAGATCCCAACCTAATTAACTTTATGCGCGAGCAATTAGCGCAGAGCGAACAAGGGGCAGAACAGGTTGAGTTAGAGCTAACTGAGCGCACGGTGGTGGCAGACATAGAGCAAACGCTGCGTAAAATGCACGAATTAAAAGAATTAGGTTTTAGTTTTTCCATTGATGATTTCGGTACTGGATACTCATCACTAGCGTATTTGTCGCAGTTACCGGTGGATATCATCAAAATTGATCGTAGCTTTATTGCTGGTATGAGTGGTAATAGTGCTGATAAACAGATTGTGAAGTCCACAGTGGCTATGGTGCGTAAGTTAGGTATGAAAGTAGTTGCTGAAGGTGTCGAAACCGCTGAGCAACTCAATATGCTTAAAGAAATGCGTTGTGATGTGGCTCAAGGTTACTATATTTCTAAGCCTATATTTGAAGACGATCTCTATCAAGCATTGCCAACGAAACTCGACGACGGTGTGTGGAATAAGCTCGACTTGCAGTTTTAGTTTCCAGTTGTTGTAAAAAATCTATGACGTTCCCTTTGTTCATTGAGCATATGAATTGCACCAATTATTCGCATGGACAGGGGGTTATCCTTTATTATCCCGCCATATTAATTTTCCAAGAGGTCAGCTCATGAAACAAGCGTTCTATGATCGTTTAGCACAGCAAATTAGCGAAACCAAAGCTCAGGGGCTTTATAAAACCGAACGTGTCATTCAGTCACAGCAAAGTGCAGATATACAGGTATCTGGTGGGCAGCAGGTGTTAAATTTCTGTGCCAATAACTATCTTGGTTTAGCAAATAACCCAGAGTTAATCAGCGCAGCTAAAGAGGGATTAGATAGCCATGGTTTTGGAATGGCATCAGTTCGTTTTATTTGCGGTACCCAAGATATTCACAAGGCGTTAGAAAACAAAATCAGTGACTTCCTCGGCATGCAAGAAACTATTTTGTATCCATCTTGTTTTGATGCAAATGGCGGCTTATTCGAGACGATATTAGGGCCAGATGATGCCATTGTGTCTGACGCGCTTAACCACGCCAGTATCATAGATGGCGTGCGCTTATGTAAGGCGAAGCGTTATCGCTATGCCAATAACGATATGCAGGAATTAGCAGCTCAGTTAGAAAAAGCCAAAAACGATGGCGCTGAAACCATATTGATTGCCACTGACGGCGTGTTTTCTATGGACGGAGTCATTGCTGATCTGGCGAGTATTTGTGATCTCGCTGATCAGTATGGTGCGTTAGTGATGGTCGATGACTGCCATGCTACTGGTTTTGTCGGTGAGCAAGGTCGTGGTAGCCATGAGTACTGCAATGTAATGGGGCGGGTCGATATTATTACCGGTACCTTAGGCAAAGCGCTTGGTGGTGCCTCAGGTGGTTACACCTCGGGTAAAAAGGAAGTCGTTGAGTGGTTACGCCAACGTTCTCGCCCATATTTATTTTCAAACTCGGTCGCTCCCCCAATTGTCTCGGCGTCTTTAAAAGTATTTGATATGCTTGCTCAAGGGCATGAATTACGTGCCCAGTTAACACGTAATAGCGCGCATTTTCGTGAGCGGATGCAACAAGCAGGATTCACGTTGTCGGGTAAAGATCATGCGATTATTCCAGTGATGCTTGGGGATGCAAAACTAGCCAGTGAAATGGCTGAAAAAATGCTTGAACGCGGTATCTATGTGGTCGGGTTCTCGTTCCCCGTGGTGCCCAAGGGGCAAGCGCGTATTCGTACGCAGATGTCTGCAGCCCATAGTATTGCGCAAATTGATCGTGCTATTGAGGCATTTATTGAAGTGGGTAAAGAGCTCAAGGTGATTCAATGAAATCGTTAGCGAAGCTTCAATCCGAAAAAGGTATCTGGCTGCATGACAGTGACTTACCTACGGTAGGCCATAATGATTTGCTGATTAAAATTCGCAAAACGGCTATTTGTGGTACCGATATGCATATTTATAACTGGGATGAGTGGGCACAAAATACTATTCCTGTCCCTATGGTTGTTGGCCATGAGTATGTAGGCGAAGTGGTCGAGATAGGGGAAGAAGTACGTGGTTTCTCTATTGGTGATCGGGTGTCCGGCGAAGGGCATATTACATGTGGGCATTGTCGTAATTGCCGAGCGGGGCGTCGCCACTTATGCCGTAACACATCAGGCGTTGGAGTCAACCGCCCCGGTGCTTTTGCGGAGTATCTATCTATTCCAGCGTTTAATGCATTTAAAATCCCCGATAATATTTCAGATGATTTGGCGTCAATTTTCGACCCGTTCGGTAATGCCGTGCACACAGCTTTGTCGTTTGATTTGGTTGGCGAAGACGTATTGATCACAGGGGCCGGGCCCATTGGCATCATGGCTGCAGCCGTTGCTCAACACGTTGGTGCACGCCATGTGGTGATTACCGATGTCAATGAATATCGTTTAGAACTGGCACGTAAAATGGGTGCATCTCGTGCCGTTAATGTTGCTAAAGAAAGTCTTAAAGACGTGATGAATGATTTAGGCATGACGGAGGGCTTTGATGTAGGACTTGAGATGTCAGGTGTGCCCGCGGCTTTTCGCGATATGTTGGATAAAATGAACCATGGCGGAAAGATAGCGATGCTGGGTATACCGCCGGGTGACGTTGCCATTGATTGGAATAAAGTGATCTTTAAAGGATTAGTGATTAAAGGTATTTATGGGCGTGAAATGTTTGAGACATGGTATAAAATGGCCAGTCTTATTCAAGGTGGCTTAAATCTCAGCCCGATCATCACCCATCAATTTAATATCGATGAGTTTCAGCAAGGATTTGATACCATGGGCTCAGGCCAATCTGGCAAAGTGATATTAAATTGGTAATCAAAGGGTAGGATCATGGATCAATTCGCACATATTTCGGTGCAGGACACACAGCAAAAACTTGAAGCAAAGCAAGCTCGTCTTGTTGATATTCGCGATGAGCAGTCATTTGTGGCGGGTCATATTGAAGGTGCCGTGCACTTAACGAATGGCACCTTAGTTAATTTCACTCAAGAAACTGATTTTGATACCCCCGTTATTGTATGTTGTTACCATGGCGTGAGCAGCCAACAAGCTGCCCAGTTTTTAATACATCAGGGATTTGATGAGGTGTACAGCATGGATGGTGGTTTTGAAGCGTGGCGCCAGAGCCTTCCTTTTATAAACGGTGAGTAAACGATGTCAGTGCCTTTTTTATTGGTCGCATTTAGTCAGGAACGTGCTGCGCTATTATTGATTAATTATTTGAATAGCAAAGGGATTTCAGCCCAGTACGCCTTGCAAAACGATGGCCATGAACACGGCGTAGAGCTGTTAAACGAAGCAGATAAAGAGCAAGCTAGTATGATAGCGGGTGAATTTATTCAAGCTCCCAAAGACATCAAGTACCAGCAAGCAGCTTGGGATAGCGGTCAAACCGTAAGTTTACGTCAGGGGCAATCAGGTATTTCGTTAACCGGTATTTGGCAACAACTTCGTGATACGCCTGTCACTACCAGTGTGTTGTTAGTGTGTTTAGGCATCTATTTATTTGCCATGGTTGGCGTCATTTGGCCCTACGAAGTCTTAGTTATTCAACCCATTGATGATTTGTTGAATAATCATCAATGGTGGCGTTTAATCGGTCCTGCGCTGATCCACTTCTCAATGCTGCATATAGTCTTTAACTTACTTTGGTGGTGGACATTGGGCGGCCAAATTGAACGTCGTTTAGGTAAAACGACCTTAACGGTATTATTTTTGGTTTCGGCTTTGTTGTCTAATATTGGGCAGTTACTTATTAGCGGGCCGAATTTTGGTGGTTTGTCTGGGGTAGTTTATGCGCTAGTGGGCTGCGTTTGGTGGTTAGGTTGGTTGCGGCCAGCTTGGGGGTTGATGATACCTAAACCCATGGTGGGCTTTTTGTTAGTGTGGCTAGTGATTGGTTATGCAGATATTCTTTGGGTCAGCATGGCGAATACAGCTCATACCGTCGGCTTAGTTACCGGTTGCGCATTTGCATTTGTGCTCAGCAGGTTGTCAGTGAAAAAGTCTAGAGCCTGAAAACCGCTTAAGGCGCTGGTATGCTGGGAATGAGTTGGTATCTATAAATACTATGGCGACTGACGTTTATGACTTTTGGATATTCCGTCTGAAGAGATGATAAAACAGTGACCTTATTGTAGACAGCTAGACTTAACCATAATAAATGTACTTGGTAAAAATAACATCTTTTATCATATTTGACCCCGTTTCTTTCTTCATTAGCTTGCGCATATTTTCTATAAGACTACGGCGAATATCTTCTCGTCCGGTGAGCGATCTAACTCGCTCTTCTGGTTGACGACCCAGAATTTCAATGGCAGTTGCACGCAATAACGGTGCATGGTGCGCAGCTAATTCTAAATCACTTGCATCTTCAAGCATCAATTCGATCGTGATGCGAACATAACCCAACTTGCGATTATTAGAACCTAAGTAGTTCGTCACTATGTCTGGCTCTAAACCAAAATAGGCAAATTGTTTACCTGCAGGCTCCTGAGCAAAAGCAGAGGTGTTTAGTGTACTTAACAATATTAAACAAATGCAAAACGATCGAAAAATACGCATTTTTGCCTCTTTGCTGGTGGTGTTTTAATTTCTATTGTGTCAACAGCTTACCAATAATTAGCCAGATCGTTAAAACTATTTATTCGCTCTTTAGTCTAGCTGCGGCAATTGTTATTATGCGTGGCTATGCAAAATACTCACAAAAGTGCCTTCCCTTTAAATAACGCTGTGACTTGGAATAACCAAGGGCACATGACTATCCCCAATTCCCATTTAGAAAGTTGGTTACTGAATACAGGCTCGTTAACTCAGCGTTTAAAAACTCATTGCGCAGAATTTAATGTTCAAGTGGTCGGTCAATACCAAGCATTGGCAACTGTAGATGAATATCGGCAGCTTGGAGTGGAACCTGAGCAGTGCCGCAAGCAAGATTGGCAAATACGTGAGGTGATATTGCATGGCGATACTCAGCCTTGGGTGCTCGCGCGTTCAGTGATCCCGCAAGCTCTTTGTGAAAGAGATTTCCTAGATTTAGGCGATAAACCTTTAGGACATCTGATATTTAACGATAACAGGTTTAAGCGTCAGCCATTTCAGTTGATGTGTATGCAACCTAGTGATGCGTTTTTACACCATTATGGCTTACCTGCTATTGCAACGATGTGGGGCCGACGATCGGTTTTTCATTATCAAGATTATGCCATGATGGTTGCAGAACTATTTTTACCGCAGGCGCCGGTATATAGAGGGGCAAGCTTTGAGCAGTAAGCTGTTTAATCGTACTACGTTTACCGGTTTTTGGTTGTTAATGCGCGCTGATAAGCCGGTAGGCTCCTATTTGTTGCTGTGGCCTACGCTATGGGCTCTGATGTTAGCCGCACAAGGTTTACCACCTTGGTCTATCACAGTTGTTTTTGTCGCTGGGGTTTTTGTTATGCGTTCAGCTGGGTGTGTAATCAATGATTATGCAGACCGCAAGGTAGACGGTAAGGTGGCCAGAACAAATGCGCGTCCGTTAGTGAGTGGCATTGTGACTGAAAAGCAAGCTCTGGGATTATTTTCGACCTTAGTAGGGGTGGCTTTTTTACTCGTACTGACCTTAAATTGGCAGACCATCGTCTTATCAATAGGTGCACTCGTATTAGCCAGTGTTTACCCGTTTATGAAACGCTATACCCATTGGCCTCAGGTGGTGTTGGGCGCCGCGTTTGGTTGGGCAGTCCCCATGGCGTTTATGGCTGTTAACGCGACAGTACCGAGTTGGGCGTGGGGCGTATTTGCCATTAATATTTTCTGGACCGTTGCTTATGATACGCAATATGCCATGGTGGATAAAAGTGATGACTTAAAAATTGGTGTGAAATCTACCGCCATTTTATTCGGTCAATACGACAGGCATATAGTTGGTTTACTGCAATTGAGTGTGGTTTTGATGCTTGTGGCTCTAGGACGATATTTGCAGTTGAGTCTGCCGTTTTATCTTGGCATCTTGGTCGCGGCAGGTTTATTTTTACATCAACAGCGTTTGATTTTTTACCGTGATAGACAAGCCTGTTTTAAGGCTTTTTTAAATAACAATTATGTGGGCATGGCTATCGCGTTGGGAATAGCTGGACATTACTTTATGTGACACGCTCGTTAGCATCACACTTACCGGAGATGATATGAATAACCTGATTGGGGCCATTTGTAACCCAGCTAAAACATTAATGTCGCAGTTTCGTTACTCGGTTAAATTCACTATCATCAGTATTATTTTCTTGGTTCCATTGCTCTTGAGCCTAGCTCTACTGCAGTACGAATACAGTGAAGACATTAATTTTATTGACCAAGAGCGTAAGGGTGTTGCTTTTATTCAAGCCCTGCAAGACGAGCAGCTCAATCTAGCTAGCAACATTATTGATGCTAAATCAGTCTTTGCGTCTACATTATCGGAGCAACAAAAAGCATTAGATGAACTTGCTTCAACGCGAGTTAATGGAAGCGTTGAACGATACCAGCAGGCGCTAGATAACGGTGATAAGGAAGGCGCATTTAAGGCATTAGCGACCTTGTCTCAGGCGATTTCTGATGTGACTAATCTGGAGCTTGATTTAGCCCTCGACACGAGTTATCTCATCACTACCTTGGTGCGTAGTTTGCCGCAAATGCAAGATCAGCTAGCTATGACTAGTTCATTAGCTCTGCAGGTTACCCAGTCCGGTAGTTTTACCCCAGACTCATATATTGGGTTATCAAACGCCAATCAAAAGCTTCCCGTTATGCTTGAGGGCGTGGAACAAAGCATTCAAGTGAGCTTGCAGGCAAACCCTGAGATAGAAAAAGCAGCGGGTCTACAATGGCAAGCCCTTGAAAGTAGTTTGGTTGCACATCAAAGCGTTATTCAGCAACAAATTCTCGACCCCGATAGTATTAACATCACCAGTAACAAGCTCTTATTAAGTAGCAAAGCGGTAAATCAACAGTTAAGTGATTTCGCTTCATCTTTGCTACCAATCCTAGACGGGCTGCTACATGAGCGAGTCGCTCAAGCTCAATTTAAAAATTACGTTATTTTGAGTGTGTCAGTGATTGCCGTTTTGCTGGCTTTTTACCTGTTTATTGGAATGTATTTGTCAGTTACAGAGAATATCAAACAAGTCGTAACGGCTGTACACAGTATTGCCGATGGCGATTTAAGCTCTCGTGTTGCGGTGTCCGGTAGAGATGAAATGCGCGATATTGCCGATGATATGAATCATATGACTGAGAACCTACAGACCTTAGTTGCGCGTATCAGTGACGCGATAGAGACCTTAAGTCAGTCGGCGTTAAGCCTCAAAGGAATAACCGCCAAGACCAAGCAAGATGTGACAGAACAAAAATCCGGGACTGAGTTAATTGCTCAATCTATGCAGCAATTAACTCAAGTTGCACATGCGGTTGATAAGAACTCAGGAACCGCTACTGAATCCGCAGAAGTGGCGCAAAGTGAAGCACAACAAGGTAAGCAGTTAGTAGGACGCTTACAATCTGTGATGCGTGATATGCAAACCGAGTCGAGCCGTTCACAAGAAGCGATAAATCGGCTGGTGGAAGACAGTAAAAATATTGGTCAAGTATCCAATGCAATAAACGGTATTGCTGATCAAACGAACTTACTTGCACTCAACGCAGCGATTGAAGCCGCTAGAGCAGGCGAACATGGTAGAGGGTTTGCGGTAGTCGCAGACGAAGTACGTACACTGGCTAAGCGTACTCAAGACCAAACCAATCAAATTCATGACATTATCAGTAAACTACAACAGGCAACGAAAGACACGGAATTGAGCATGGAGCAAAGCCGTGTTCAGATGGATGTGAGTGTTCAAGAGAGTGCGGTGGTTGAGGCATCGTTACAGCGCATTACCGAAGTGATCAGTACTATCAACAATATGAGTGGTGAGATATCCGAATTGGCGACACAACAATCGAATGTCACCAACTCCGTTGCATCTCAAGTCGAAGAAATTGCTGCCATATCTGAGTCAACCATGAAAGGGGCTCAAGAAACTGAGCACTCTGCAGAAGATTTACTGGTCGTGGTAAATAGCCTCAAAAATGAGTTAGCTCAGCTACAAAAAGGCCGTTAAATAGACCTTATTTTTCTTGTAAGCTCTTTTCCAATGCGTTGAGTTTGGCTTCCAGAACGGAGAGCTTTTCTCGGGTGCGTATGAGCACATTGCTTTGAATCTCAAATTCTTCACGGCTCACAAAATCCAATTTGTTGAGCTGGCTCTGTAGTACTTGTTTAACCTTTGACTCTGCGCCTTCAGCCATTGTTTTCACGCCAGGAGGGATGGCATCCGTGATTTGTTTAGCAATATCCTCTAATTTTTTTGGGTCAAGCATCTTGGGCTCCGTCATAAGATTGAACCCCTATTGTAGCGAATACTAAGACGCTTGGCAGCATAAAAACTTTCTGTGCCGTTAATCTACAAATCACACACAGAAATGCATAATTTGAGGCTGATTGTTCGCCTTTTAGGGTGGATTGATATTACAATTCGCTGCCCAATAAAAAAGTGAAATTCATGAAACTCAACCCAGGCCAAAATGACGCAGTAAATTACATATCCGGCCCTTGCTTGGTATTGGCGGGGGCAGGCAGTGGTAAAACCCGCGTAATCACCAATAAAATCGCCTATCTTGTGCGCGAATGCGACATTCCGGCGCGCTATATTGCTGCGGTAACCTTTACTAATAAAGCTTCTCGAGAAATGAAAGAACGGGTCGCGCAAACGTTAGGTAAAAAAGAGGCTAGGGGGTTAAAGGTTTCTACGTTTCATACTTTGGGGCTGAGAATTATTAAGGCTGAGGTGAAAACATTAGGACTAAAGGCAGGATTTTCGCTGTTCGACGACAAAGATAGTTTGGCGCTGCTTAAGGATTTAACGGATGTGGAACTGGGCGGTGATAAAGACCAATTGAAACTGCTGCAAAGCTGTATATCGAACTGGAAAAACGATCTTTTGTTACCAGAACAATTGCTAAAACGCGCCACTTCAGCAGGGGAAACCGAATTTGCAGAGTTTTACCAGCGTTATCAGAATCATTTGCGAGCATACAATGCCCTTGATTTTGATGACTTAATTCTGCTGCCAACCTTGTTAATTAAGCACAATGAAACGGTGCGACAGAAATGGCAAAATCGTATTCGTTACCTGCTGGTAGATGAGTACCAAGATACCAACACGAGTCAATATGAGTTGGTGCGCTTACTGGTTGGCCAGCGTGCTCGATTTACCGTGGTTGGGGACGACGATCAATCTATATATTCTTGGCGTGGTGCAAGACCACAAAACCTGGTTCTACTGAGCAAGGATTTTCCCGATTTGCGGGTGATAAAATTAGAACAAAATTATCGTTCATCAGGGCGCATTTTGCATTGCGCGAATATCCTGATCCAAAACAACCCACACGTATTCGAAAAACGGCTTTTTTCTGAACTAGGCTATGGCAATGAGTTGCGTATTATTACGGCTAAAAATGAAGAGCATGAAGCAGAGCGTGTCGTTGCCGAGTTGATCGCCCATAAGTTTATGCAAGGCACTAGTTTTAAAGATTACGCCATATTATACCGGGGAAACTTTCAATCACGCTTGTTTGAAAAAGTTCTGATGGCCAACCGCATACCTTACAAAATCAATGGTGGCACCTCATTTTTTGGCCGTGCAGAAGTCAAAGACATCATGGCCTATTTACGCTTACTGGTGAATCAAGATGATGATAATGCCTTGCTGCGGGTCATCAATACGCCCACCCGTGGTATTGGTCGCGTGACTCTGGAAAAGCTAGGGAATTTTGCTAACGAAAACCGCACAGGCATGTTTGAGGCGGCATGTTCTCCTATGTTGTCCAGCATATTAACCGGTAAGTCGCTAGAAGCCGTAGAGCGCTTTTCCCGGTGGGTTGTAGAGCTAGCCGACGAAATTAAACGTAGCGATAGCATAGCGGCTATTCGTCAAATGATTAAAGATATAGGCTACGAAGAATGGCTTTACGAAACCAGCACTAGCCCTAAAGCGGCTGAAATGGGTATGGCGAATATCAGTACCTTGTTTGGCTGGGTGAGTGACATGCTGGAAGGTGGAGAGCTAGACCCTCCAATGAGCTTGCAAGAAGTAGTTAACCGCCTAATTTTACGCGATATGATGGAACGCGGTGAAGACACCGAAGAAACCGATCAAGTCCAACTCATGACGTTACACTCTTCAAAAGGGTTGGAGTTTCCGTATGTATTTATGGTCGGGATGGAAGAAGGCTTGCTACCCCATCAAAGTAGTATCGATGAAGACAATATAGAAGAAGAGCGTCGGTTGGCCTACGTTGGGATAACCCGAGCGCAGAAAGAGCTTTTTTTCACCCTGGCCAAGGAACGTCGCCAATATGGTGAAGTGATTCAGCCGGAACCGAGTCGATTTCTACATGAACTACCCGCTGATGATGTTATCTGGGAGGTAAAAAAAGTTAAAGTTAGCTCTGAAGCCCGCCAGCAGAAAGGCCATACGGGCATTGCTCACCTGCGGGATATGATGAATAAAAAGTGACGTTTTAGCGCTCGATTGAGACGGCTGTTGGTTCCTCTAAATAGGATCCTTGGCCGAGTTCACAGCCGATTGAACGCAATAAATCGGCTTGCTCTTTGTCACTAATACCGGAAACGATGAGCTTAAAGTTAAGGTGCTGAGACATCGCTAACACCGATTGAATGAGCTTCAAATTCCGTTCTGAGCGAGAAATGGTTTTGACAAACCGATGATCCACTTTGACAAAATCAAACGGATAAGAATATAAATAACTTAACGAAGCAAGACCACTACCAAAGTTATCAAGTACAAGCTTTATACCTGAGCGTTTTAAGTGCTTTATCGCTGGTAGGCTAAATTCGGCGCGGCGATTCAAATCGTTTTCATCAAATTCAAAGACTAAACGTTTAGGATCAATCTGCTTCGCTTTAATATCTTGTATCAGTTGTACGGCCGCTTCTGCTTGCGTCAGATAATGAATCGAAAGATTAACCGCTACTCGATAGTTTTCTTGTTTAGCATAAGGCGTGAGTTTTTTGCTTAGCATAGCAAAAGCTGAATTCAGCATGTAGTTGTCCATCTCTACTACGAGGCCACTGTGCTCTGCAATTTGCCAGAAACTATCGCGATCCATAGCACCTAACCGAGGGTGCATCCAACGAATACGACATTCATCATACAGATGACTGGAGTCTCGCATATCGAAAACAGGATGAGAGTAAGCTTCAAAAGCGCCAATTTTTAATGTATTACGAAATTCACTTTCAACTTCCAGTTCTTCAAGTAGTTTCTTACGCATAGTCAAATCGAAGACCACGAATTGGCCGCGGCCTTGGGATTTAGCTTGGTACATTGCAGCATCTGCATCACGTACTATTTCACTGGCTGATTGATAACCGCTTTCAATGTAAGCGATACCGATACTGGCGCCAGAAAAAATCTCTCGCTCGTCGAGTACAAACGGCGCTGCGATAGAATTAATAATACGTGCAGAAATCACTTCTACGTCATCTGGGGAGTCGAAATTGTCTAATAAGATAACGAACTCATCACCACCAAGACGGGCGAGTAAATCATGACTACGTATACAAAGACCAATACGACTGGCTACTTCAATCAAAAATGAGTCGCCGGCGTGGTGGCCTATTGAATCATTAATTTGTTTAAAGCGATCTAAATCGATAAAGACCACAGAAAAATTATTATGTGGATAGCGTTTTTTATTTGCTAACGCCTGACTTAAACGAGCGTTGAACATAGTGCGGTTGGGTAAATTAGTTAACGCATCATGATGGGCGTCATGTACTAATTTTTGCTGAATCGCTTTGCGCTCTTCAATTTGCTTTTGTAAGTATTGATTGGTTTTGTTGAGCTCATCTGTGCGTTCTTTAACTTTCTCGGTTAACTGCTGATTATAAGCATGTATCGCGTCTGAAGAGCGCTTACGTTCCAATGCCACCGCAATATGATGGGAGACAAAACGCAGTAGCTCCAAGTCGCGCAATGAGTAATGTTCGTCTTGGCTATAGCTTTGTATTGCAATGACGCCAGATATTTCACCATCAACGACTAAAGGTGAGCCTAGCCAAGAATTATTTTGTTCCAGCATATTCTTTGCAGTAACAGCATCGAGCTCATTTTTTGCGGTTAATTCTTTGACTCTTGAAGGGTTGATTAGCTCAGCAGTACCTGAGCGCAATACGAACTCCGTTAAGCCAAGTCCGACCTCGCGTGATTCGATTTGGGAGTTCATTTCATCGGAGTAATAAGGAAATTCGAGTCGTTTTTTATCTGCGCTGATAGTTGATATATAACAGTTCGGTGCACTAATTAATCTGGCGATAACTTCGTGTAAGGAAGCGTAGAAGTCTGCCATGTTGCCGTCAACAGACGCTGATAACTCTGATATCTCAAATAATGCGTTTTGTAACGACTCAACTTTTTGTCGTTCGTTTATTTCTTCTTGTAGTTCTTCGTTGATATTTTGCAGTTGCTTAGTACGTTCGCGGATCGTTAATTCGTTCATTTCCCGGCTTTTAACGCGATCGACCGTATTGACGATATGTTGCGAGACGAACAAGAGGATGTCTAAATCTTCTTGGATATAGCGTATCGACTTATCGTAGCTCTGCACCACCATAGCGCCAATGACTTGGTTGCCTCTTTTTAATGGCACTCCAATCCAATCTACTGGGCCTGAACCGATTTGTTGGACGTTAATTTCTTTGAGTTGCTGTTCGCGATTTTCTTCGGTTAGAAAAAGGTGGTTTCCGCTTCGCAGGATGTAACCGGTAAAACCTTCCATTAATTGGCTCGCTGGGATCTGGCGTAACGCAACCTCGTCGAACTGATCGACAAAATAAACGAAATCAACCACTTCGTTTATTTGGTCATAAAATGCCACATAGAAATTTTGGGCATTCATAAAGCGCCCGATGATGTCGTGGATGGCAGGGTATAAGCGGGATAATTCATTGACTGAGCTAGCAAGTTCAGAGATATCAAAAAGTGATTTTTGAATAGCTTCTGAGTGCTTATATTTATCGGTGAGTTGTTGCAACTGAGGGATCAGTTCACGTAACTCTTCAATAGATAAGTTGTCAGAGATGTTACTAGTTTCAGAACGAGACGATATTGCGTGCACAGAAATTCTATTTTTTATTATTTTTATAGCGTTGAAAATAAACTATTTGTTACAAAAAGGCCACCTTAGTGGTGGCCTTTTTACTAACAATTTTTTGCTTTAAAACAATTAATTATAGGCCTTCGATCATATGTTCAATAGCTGCTTTAATTTCATCGTCGGAACAATCACCACATGTACCCCGAGGAGGCATTGCGTTTAAGCCGTTGATTGCATGTTGCCATACCGTGTCGAAGCCTTGCTCTAAGCGGGGAGCCCAGTCAGCAGCATTCTGAAACTTAGGCGCACCTAATACACCTGAGCTATGACATGCGACGCATGCTGATGAGTAGATGTCCGCACCTGAACGTGGGCCGCCTGCTGAAGCCGTTTCTGCTTTAGCGCCGGCAACATGTACTTTGCCTACAGGTGCAATACGTGATTTTATATCGTCATCGGAGTTAATCGCAGCTTGCGCCGTGAAAATCGAGGCTAAACCAACAAACATGCACAACAAAATTTTACGTTTCACTATTTTCTCCACGTCAGGGGGTAGTCCTGTCATTCTTTACGGATAATATTATGAATTGGATTATAACGACTAATTTAGTGTGAACAACCATTTATACCGCACAAATTATCCTACTTTAGTATTTTTTGCCGGATGTAACTGGCGAACTTGGGGATCCCATTCACGGTGAAATCATAATATTTATAGGTGATGACAGAACCTATGGCTGGAGGATGAAGCCGTTCATTATCTGAAAAGCCGGTGCCGATTTTAAATTTTTTTCCATTGCTCATTTGTACAATAAGGGATCCCATCATGCCGACGTATTTACCTTTTCCCGGTAAATACGCCAACACAGTGGCTTCTGCATCCAAATGTTTTTTAAGCTTTAGTACGTTATTACCACGACCCGATACATACAGTGCATCTTGATGGTGTAGCATCAATCCTTCCCCGCCTTTTGCAATGACGTCGTCTAGCGCCTGCATAAGGGTCGATGTATTGGAAAATCGTTGCTGATCAATGACTTTTAGTTGAGGTAGATTCGCTTGGCTTACTAACGCCTCTAACTTACTGAACCGTTCACTAAACGGTCTTGGATCCTCAGGCAAATCAAATATCATAAATTTTACGTCACCCCATCCGTCGCCGGGGTGTTGCGTCAGAACGATAGAAGCGGTTGTCTCAAATTTTTTACGTGCTATCCACAGTTCGCCATCCAAAGATTGTGTGGGAAAGCCACGAATAAACCAATCAGGTGCCGATATGGCATTGCCTGAACGGGTGATGAGTTGCCCGTTATTCCAGCGGGCGCGAATCCCGTCTAGTTTTTCACTGACCAAGTAATCCGTTATTGCAATGTCTGCATGATAGCGATTCGCCATTTCAATGGCAGGCGGTATCTGGCCAAGAAGTGGGTAACTATAAAGTGCATACGAATACAGCATGAAACCGAACAGGAAACGAAACATATTCAAACCTTCCATGGATGTAGCTCAATTTACAGCCTAGTTCATAAGTGTTAGTTTTAAATAATTTGTATTAACTTTTTTGATCAAGGGACGTCCAATCGGGCAACCAGATTGCTCGTGCTAACGTTAGTGACATCGTTATTTGTGACCACACTACAAAGGCTATATCATTTACTTCATACCGCTAAATAACCAAGGAATATGACCTTGAATCCTACGCCACCCTAAGCATTTGTCTTTATCATAGGCGCTGACAGTTGCGTGTGAAATTTATCGCGCAATTGGCGAATATCTTCCGGTTTTTTAAATAAGAACAACCACTTTTCTCAACCTTGAGGAAACGTTTAACATTAGGTTATTTACATGCTCGAACATATGAAAAGAGACTGGTTCTCTAATATTCGTGGTGATGTGCTTGCCGGTATTGTCGTGGCATTAGCCCTGATACCTGAAGCCATTGCTTTTTCAATTATCGCCGGTGTTGATCCTAAGGTGGGTCTTTACGCCTCATTCTGTATTGCCGTCATCATCGCGTTTGTGGGCGGACGGCCAGGTATGATCTCTGCGGCAACTGGCGCAATGGCCTTACTCATGGTCACCCTTGTTAAAGAGCACGGGCTAGAGTATTTGCTGGCGGCAACATTACTCACAGGGGTACTGCAAATAGCGGCTGGTTATCTGAAACTAGGTAACCTGATGCGATTTGTTTCACGCTCTGTGGTAACAGGATTTGTTAACGCGTTGGCTATTCTGATTTTTATGGCGCAATTACCTGAGTTAACGGACGTGACGTGGCATGTCTACGCGATGACTGCGACGGGTCTTGGTATCATTTATCTTTTACCTTACATTCCCACCGTAGGAAAAATGATCCCCTCGCCACTGGTGTGTATTGTTGCGCTTACCATCGCGTCACTAGCACTTGGCTTAGATATTCGCACAGTGGGAGATATGGGAGAGTTACCAGACACCTTACCGATATTTTTGTGGCCTGATGTGCCGTTAAATGTAGAAACACTCATGATCATCTTACCTTATTCATTGGGACTTGCAGTGGTTGGTTTGCTTGAATCAATGATGACAGCGACCATTGTTGACGATCTTACCGACACGACCAGTGACGGTAATAAGGAATGCAGGGGGCAAGGGATTGCGAATATCGGAGCGGGTCTTTTTGGCGGTATGGCGGGCTGCGCGATGATAGGGCAGTCAATTATTAATGTGAAATCTGGCGGTAGGGGAAGATTATCAACTTTTGTCGCTGGTTTGGTGCTGATTATTATGGTTGTCTTTCTTGATGATTGGGTGCGAAAAATCCCAATGGCCGCGCTCGTCGCCGTAATGATAATGGTCTCTATTGGTACGTTTTCTTGGTCATCCATCAAAGATTTACGTACCCACCCATTATCGTCGAGTATTGTTATGTTAAGTACGGTCATCGTTGTTGTGGCCACACATAACCTGGCCATTGGGGTATTAATAGGCGTACTTTTGGCTACCTTGTTCTTCTCCAACAAAATCGGCCGCTTTATGGTAGTGAAATCGCTATATAGCGAAGATGACAATGTTCGAACATACGAAGTAGTCGGTCAGGTCTTTTTTGCCTCCGCGGAACAATTTGTTAATGCATTTGATTTCAAAGAAGTCGCTGAAAAAGTAGTTATCGACCTTACTCACGCCCACTTTTGGGATATTACCGCTGTATCTTCATTGGATAAGGTGGTTATTAAATTCCGCCGAGAAGGAGCTACCGTGAATATCGTTGGCATGAATCAGGCAACAGAAACGGTCGTCGATAAGTTTGGCGTGCACAATGACCCCAAAGAAGTTGAAAAATTGTTTGGCGGACATTAAGGAGATAATGATGAAAAGTATAATTACCTGTTTAGACGGCTCCGCTATTACTTCAGCAGTGACAACCGCTGCTGTTTGGGCATCGAAAAAACTCAATAAACCTATTCTATTTTTACATACCTTAGCGAAAGAGCAGCAGCATGGTGCTGACGATTACACTGGTGCTATTGGTCTCGGTGCCCGTTCAGCCCTGCTTGAGGAAATGACAAAGCTAGATGAGCAACGCGGTAAAGTTGCCCTGCAGTTAGGCAAGCATTTACTTGATGACGCAGTGGAGCAGGCACAAGTGGCAGGTGTTCAGAATGTCACCGCATTGCAAAGACATGGGGAGCTGGTAGATTCAATTGTCGATATGCAAGAGGATACGCGGCTTATTATTATCGGCCGTTGTGGTAAGGGCCATACCGATAATGTCAGCGCTTTAGGGTCGAATATCGAAACCTTGCTGCGTAAGGCTGAAAATCCAGTATTGCTTATTCCTGAAGCATTTAAAGCGCCTGTTTCATTTATGATTGCTTATGACGGTCGAGAGGCCGCAGACAAAGCACTGCAAAGAATTATCGATGGTGGGCTATTGCATGGTCTTCAATGTCATCTTGTTTCTGTGAAAAATAATGAAGCAAACTTGAAAGAAAAATTTACTTCAGCACAACAGAAATTAGAAGCAAAAGGATTTGATGTCATTGCGTCTTATATCGAAGGTAATATTCATGACTCATTAATGGCATACCAGAAAACTAATCAAATTGAACTCACTGTAATGGGCGCTTTCGGGCATTCCAAACTTCGACAGTTTTTTGTGGGTAGCAATACTATGAAAATGCTCGAGCACAGCAAAATACCATTGATAGTATTGCGCTAAGGGACGAAAATTTGCTAGCTGAATCAGGCAAGACTGACGGTAAGATTGAATGAGGAGCTTTTCAGGCGGTAATGACGTCAGTCCTCATTCTTCCTAATTGTGAAATAGAGCCTACGAGTGGCTCTAAGCAGTAAATGTATTAGATATTGAATCAGCCCCGTTCTTGAAGTCTTGTGGGGCTAAGGTACATGTATGGCTCGATGCAATGCATGAATGTGTAGCTTGATGCAGCTACGGTACAAATGACTCGCTTTAGCTTGATTCTGAGCGGTATTTCATAGGATGGGACATCAAAAACAAAAAAGCCTCAACGGGTAACGTTGAGGCTTTCTTTAATAATGGTGCCCGGAGGCGGAATCGAACCACCGACACGAGGATTTTC
>TARA_R110001632_G_scaffold170365_1_pt1 | contig 29507 bp, 22 predicted proteins | sample TARA_R110001632 | Tara Oceans TARA_R110001632 (sample SAMEA4398266) | marine metagenome | biome: Polar Biome; feature: [SRF] surface water layer (ENVO:00010504); material: water (ENVO:00002006), including particulate matter (ENVO:01000060) such as... | depth 5 m
TCTGTTGTCTATTAGTGTGCTGCTGATTTATCTGATACTCGCTATTCAATATGAAAACCTGAAATACCCATTCATCATTATTTTAGCTATTCCTTTTGCATGGATCGGTTCAGTATTCGCGTTGTACCTTGGAGGTGTAAGTTTAAACGCACTTTCATTTATGGGAATTCTGATCCTGACCGGTATTGCGGTAAACGACTCCATACTAAAAGTGGATTTTATGCGACGCTATTATGAAGAAACAGGAAATCTGGAAGAAGCAGTTCGGGAAGCCGGAAAAAACAGATTTCGCCCGGTTGTGATGACCAGTTTAACAACTATTTTAGGATTAATTCCCATGTTGATTCCTTTTGGTGATGGCTATGTATTAAGACAAGCATTGGCAATAGCTTTGATGGGAGGGATGGTAACAAGCACGTTTTTAACGCTCTATTTGATCCCGATGGTTTTTAAATGGATTGAAGGAAGGAAGAGAATTAAGAATGATTCAATTAAGAATTAAGAATTTGTCAATTTGGAATGTGTTAGTTATGAATGAATTTGATCAAGGAAACCCTTCAAGGTCGGTATATTTATATCAAATTTAGCGGTAAACAGGAAAAGGTTTTAACCCATAGTTTTAAAGGATACGAAATGAAAAAAATACTTAAAACATCGGTTGTATTAATAATATTTGGAGGGCTTCTGGCATCCTGTAAAGGGAAAAAAGAAGAAGTAGATACTCCTGATATGGACAGCATTGAGATTTTACCGGAGGTAGTATTTACAGTAGCAGATGATGAAGCTTTACGATATTACATCGAAAGCAGAGGTGTTGTTGAGCCGGCAAAAAAGATATTGATCACTCCAAGAATTGGAGGTTTCGTAGAAGCTCATAATGTAATCGATGGAAAATCATTAAACAAAGGAGATATCATTCTTCAATTTGATAAAGAAGAGTGGGAATACAGAAAGAATGATGCCTACAACAAATATTTAAAAGCCAAGAACGAATATGAAACAGAACTGCGGCTTAGAGGAGAACTAAATCAGGATACAACCAGTAACGATCTTATGAAAATAAACACCGGGTTAGCTGAAGCTGAGCTAAATTATGAAAGAGCAAAACTCGACCTTAGCTATACTACTATTAAAGCGCCCTTTTCAGGATATGTTTCTACCAAAGAAGTTGTTACTAATGGTGCTTACGTTGGAGCCGGAAGAGAATTGGGTAGCTTTGTAAATACAAATACGGTTAAAATCCGTTTTGATGTTCTGGAAAAAGAAATAGTACAATTGAAGAAAGGAATGGAGGTGGAGCTAACCGGACCGGCTAACGAAAATTATACCGGAACGATAGTAGCTATTTCTCCTGAAATAGATCAGGAGTCAAAAACGGGGCAGGCAATAGTAGAGGTTCAAAATCCAAATGGCGCATTGAAAACGGGCATGACCGTTGAAGGACGGATTTTCGTACGTAGTGCAACATCAAAAGTAAGGATGCCACGTGAGAGTTTACTTGCAAGAGACGGGCGAACGCTTGTTTTCAAACTCAACAATGGTGAAGTAGAGTGGATCTATGTAACTCCTGTAGAAATGAACACAGAATGGGTGCTAATAGATCATGAAGAAATAAATCCGGGCGATACTTTAGCAGTTGATAAACATTTCAGTATAAGTCATCAGCAAAAAGTGATTCCGTTAATGGCTAATTAATTTCTGATGAGAGAATTGCTTCGACGAAAATATTTGGTCTCTTTTTTTTACCTGATCGTATGTATCGTCGGGCTTTTCACCTGGGTGAATATTCCGGTAGAAAATGCACCCGAACTCAATCTTCCGAGAATTACCGTTTTTTACAGCTGGGGGAACACTGCACCGGAAATTGTTGAACAGGAAATAACCCGAAAAGTAGAAAGTGCCGCCAATAACCTTCGTGATGTTCAGGAAGTACGTTCCATCACTCAATCAGGAAGATCAAGGGTTACCATCACCTTTAATAAAAACGCTCCGGTTGAATTTCGATCTTTGGAGTTAAGAGAGCAGTTGTTTTCTGTAGAGCAATCATTACCACAAAATGTTAGCCCGGTACAAATTTCCAGAAGTGTACCGGAAGAACTGGAAGATCAGCAAACATTTATTGTATACACGTTAAGTGGAGATTTACCCGGTAAAGCATTGCTAGAATATGCGCGTCAATCTATCAAAGTAAGGTTATTGGGCTTAGAAGGTATTTCTAGTGTCGATCTTGAAGGTGTTGATGATCCGGCTCTTACTATCGAGTTCGACCGTTTGGCTGTAGAGAAATATAATCTCTCAGCAACAGAAATTACCGCTGAAATAAGGGATAAACTAAGTTGGAGGACATCAGGTTTTATTGATTCAGGAAGCTCAAGAATCAGCATGATCTTACCACCTGATTTCGAGAATACTACTGATGTTTCGAATTTAAAAATTTCTATCCCGGGAACTATCCGCCAGATCAGATTAAGTGATATTGCAACCGTTACCGTAAGCGATTATCCATCCAAAAGCATCCGTAGAGTTAACGGAAGTACTGCGCTTACGATAAGATTGAACAAAGAACCTGGTGCTGATGCCATGAGTCTAGCTGAACGGACTCTGGCTGAAATGGAGCAGATCAAATCAATATTGCCAAAAGGGATGACGTTGAGATTACAAGTTGATTCAACTGAAAAATTAAGAGCTCAGTTTAATGAGTTGGGAAACCAAGCAATATTTAGTGGGTTGTTGGTATTCTTCGTAGTTCTGTTGTTCATCAGAAAAGTAAGAGCTCCGATAGTTATTGTGGGGAGTATTCTATTCTCCGTACTTCTGAGTATAACGACGCTTTTTATGGTTAATTACACATTGAATGTAATTACTCTGGCAGGATTGACTATTGCTCTGGGTATGTTGATCGATAATGCGGTAGTAGTTTTTGAGCAGATCAATCCCCGTTTACCAAAAGAGCGATCAGAAAGGGTTGAACATATCAGAAAAGAGCTACCTAAATCTTTTGTACCTGTTTTGGGAAGTACATTTACTACTGTAGGAATTTTTGTTCCATTATTATTCGCACTGGAAGAACTTCGATTGTTTCTACTTCCTCTTGCTGTGGCACTTACCATTACTTTGCTGAGTTCAGTAATCGTAGCTTTTACATGGATTCCTTATGCACTTATCTGGTTGACACCTGCATCTAAAGCTAAACAAAAAGTCCGAGCAAAGAAGCCTTTGAGCAATTTCTTAAAGCGATTTATTTTACGTTCAATTGTATTTAGAAATAAATTACGATGGGTTTTAGTTATCGCTCTCATTGGAGTAATTGGGCTTCCTTTATTTGTTATAGAAACTCCGGATGACTGGGAAAATACGCACTGGCCGCAGTTTACACAGGCCTATTTTGATAACAGAGATAATATTGATCCTTTGATAGGAGGATTAACTTATAAATTTACAAAAGAAACTTATTTTGGAAGTCCCTGGAGGCGTGATACGGAAGAAAAAATTTCAGTGTATATCCGTAGTCCACAGGGAACACCCCTTTCTGAAATTGATAAAATTGTGAGTAATTATGAAGAGATTGCAGAGCCATATACGGATGCTTTTTCTTATTACGAAGCTCAACTTTCGGAAGATTTTGGAGCTTATATCACTTTTTCTGTTAAGAATGAATATTTGAGCGAAGTTGCTCCATATTATTTTCTGTTCGAAGCGATTTATCTAGCTTCCCAAACCGGTAATTTCGCAGTTTCAGTTTCAGGATTGAATCAAAATCACAGCACGGGTTTTGGAGGTGGTTCGTCATCCCAAAGAATTACACTTACGGGGTATGCCTACAATGAGCTTTATGACTTGGCACGTGAAATTCAAAGGAGATTAGAAAAAAATAGAAGAGTCAGGGAAGTCGATATAAATAACAGTTCATATTTTAGCAGAGATGATTTTTATCAATTTAATCTTGAATTGAATGATAAAAAGATGCTGGCAAGCGGATTAAACAGGAGGGAAGTTTTAAATGCATTATCAATGGATATCAACCCCGAAAATTCTTTTGGGAAAGTAGAATTTGAAGGCCAGGAAATGTATTTGATTGGTAGAACTGAGAGTAAACGGCTTTACGAAGAAGATTTGATGGAAAGAATGAGGAGAGGAGGATCTTCAAGTTTTGATTTAGAAACTTATGGCTCAATCAAAAAGGAAAAGGCACTCACTGAAATCAGAAGAGTTGATCAATCTTATGAAAGAGTGGTCACATTCAATTTTTTGGGTAACTATAGAATGGCACAGGATTTTACCGAAGCTATGCTTGAAGAAGTACCTGTTCCGGTTGGAGCAAAAATAAAATATGGTTATAGTGGATTTAGTTTTGATGACGATGCTCAAACAAAGAATCTATGGCTGATTGCATTATTGAGTATTTTGAGCGTTTGGATGATCGTTTCTGCACTACTTGAAAGTTGGACAGGACCACTTTTTGTGATCTTAGCAATTCCATTTAGTGCTATCGGTATCATGTTGGGAACGTTGACAAATGATCTTAGCTTCGATCGGGGAGCTATAGCCGGGGCTTTACTTTGTGTAGGTGTAGTTGTAAATAATGCCATATTGCTTATTCACCAACGAAAATTGGAAAGAAGCAAAGGTATTGGAGGTTTAAGAGCCTGGTACTATGTTTTCCGACAGAAAATGCGACCTATTTTGATCACAACAACAACTACTGTTGTTGGGTTACTCCCGATGGTTATTTTCGGAACAGATGAATTCTGGCAAAACCTAGCGATTGTAGTAATATGGGGGCTGTTATTTAGTACTGCTCTGTTGTTTATATTCTCGGGACTATGGGATAGAAAATTGATACATAGCCACTAGTATTTATTTAACCTCATTCCCATGTTCTGCTTGGCACTACTGTTCAATAAGAACCATTTTCCGATAAAATGTATAACTGAGGAATTTACGCTAGTAGAGCCTTCAGGCTCGGCGGTATGTAACTGAAGTAGCTACTACTAATGGAAGCAGGGCTTCCCGTATCATTCCGCACCGGAGGTACGGAACGAGAATTAGGGTCATCCTGAACTTGTTTCAGGATCTTCGTGAAGCCTAGATTCCATTAACTAGATCAAAAAATCCTTCACAAGCTTGAACAATTTAACTTTAACTGTGAGCTTTACGCTATCAGAGCCTTCAGGCTCGGCGGTATGCATGTGAAATAGTTAATGCTAATAGAAGCGGAACTTTCGGGGCATTCCGCACCGGAGGTAACTAGAATTACAAGTGAATATTTAAACAGAGACAGCCAGTCGGAGTACATCCCACCAACCGTTAAAAATGAGGAGTAATATAACAAGCACACCACTTATTAGAGTATGAAGGCCTACAGTTTTAAAAAGATAAGTATTCCGATGCATTCCCAATCTTTTGGATGCATCAAAAGCAGTGATATTAAAGCTTGAGAACCAGATCAACACGTAGGTGATTGCAAGTATACTGGCTAGGAATGAGGTGCTTTGTCCGGAGAAATAGACCGTAACTAACAAGGTGATCAGAATAAAATCGAGATGAAATATCCAGGTAAATAAATTAAGAGCCTGGTTGAAATGAGACATTTCTTTATTCGGAAAATAGAGCCAAAAAAGAGCGATCATTTCTACTACTAAAATCACAAGTGTAGACAGAACAAATAAGGAAAAATAGTTTTTCCCCATTATTGCAATATATGGAAGATGGTGATACAGAGCCTCCAATCCGGTATCGCTGATAAATATTTTCGAAAGTATATAAGTAACCAATCCCCCAAAAACAGCATGCTGAAATAATAGAAATACAGCGCTTGCAGATGAACGTTCTCTGTAACTCATTATATCATCAACAAAGAAGCGATGGGCTGTAAAATAACGCGGGATTGTTTCCAGATAAGTTGGGTTGGTTGCGACGTTTATTGCAAGACTGATCCACAATAACATCAAAACCACGATAGACCAATGGATTTTAGGTGATTGCTCTGGTAAAAGAGGTACAGCAATTGTATTTGGGTCTACCCCAGATGTTCCTTCAAATGCATTTTTTAGTTCAGTGTTATTTTCTAATGCTGAAATAAACCAACTACTATTCAGAATAAGTGGGAGATCTGATTCTTTAAGTATGTTCTTTAATGATGAAATAGATTCAGGGTAAGTAGACTGGGGTTCAAAAAAGCTAAAAACCGAACTTGAATGGACGTTAACTGAATAAACCTTATTCCCTGTTATTTCAAAAAAGTCTTCTGAACTTGAATATGCTTGTGAACTTAAATATGCCTGTGAAATATTGCTGTGAGTAAATGCAATAATACCATTGAAGAAAGCAGAAGAATCGTAATAAGATTTGGCATCATTTATAGATTCCAGGTATGTATCTGAATTGTTATCAAACTGATTTGCAGTTACAAATTTGTGATCCAATTTGACAAAAAATGAGATTCCTGTGCTGTCTAATGAAGCTATTTCATCTGCAGTTAATGGATGGCTCACGAACAGATATGAGACATTGTGATTACTGAAGAAATCCAGTTCCCTGTTAAAAGCTTTAGAATCAGCAGGCTTTTCCCAATCCAGGGCTACTTTCTTTTGGGCATAGCTTACCGAATAGCCAAACATCAGAAAGAATACAACAAGCACCCACCGCAAAAGATATGTTCTGCGGTTTTTCACTTAAGCTTCTACTACTGCTCCAAAGAATTCAGTGATGCTGCTTTTTTTGATCGGTTTAGCGAGAAGGGTAGCAGATGTGCAATCTGTTATTTCAACTTCTACATAATCGCCCGGCTCAAAATCTCTACGGTCAAATACACAGATCTTATTTGTATCTGTACGTCCGCTCATTTGTTCTTCAGACTTCTTACTGGTTCCTTCCACAAGTACAAGGTGACGTTCTCCGATCTCATTCTTGTTTCTTTCACCCTGAATATCCATTTGCTGAGTAATGATCTCAGATAAACGTCGTTTTTTAACTTCTTCCGGAACATCATCTTCAAATTTACGATGTGCTAATGTTCTTTCACGTTCTGAATAGGCGAACATGTAAGCAAGATCGTATCCAACTTCTTTCATCAAGCTCAAGGTTTGCTGATGTTCTTCTTCAGTTTCATGACAGAAACCAGCAATGATATCTGTAGAGAAAGAAACTCCCGGAATGATCGCTCTCATTTGATCGATAAGTTCTAAATATTGCTCCCGGGTATAAGGCCTGCGCATTCTTTCCAGCATTGAATCGCTGCCTGCTTGTGCAGGGATGTGAATATAATTACACAGATTTGGCTGCTCAGCAATTATATGGAGCAATTCGATAGGGAAGTCCTTTGGATGAGGAGAAGAGAATCTGAAGCGAATCTCAGGATTAACCTGACTACAAGCTAACATCAATTTAGCGAAGGTATTTTCTCCATCTTTGTAAGAGTTTACATTTTGTCCCAGAAGTGTAATCTCTTTAACTCCTTCATTACTTAATTGTGTGACTTCCCTCAAAATACTTTCCATAGGGCGACTTCTTTCTCTTCCGCGCGTAAATGGAACTACACAGAACGAGCACATATTGTCACAACCACGCATAATGGAAACAAATGCAGAAACACCGTTTCCTACCGTTCTTACCGGTGTGATGTCTGCATACGTTTCTTCGAGCGAAAGCAGCACATTTACTGCTTTTCTACCGTCGTCGACCTCAGCAAGCAAACGAGGAATGTCGCGGTAAGCATCAGGTCCAACTACGATATCTACAAGATGTTCTTGCTCTAAGATGCGGTCTTTAATTCGTTCCGCCATACAACCGAGTACACCAACCGTGAGTTCTTTGTTAGATTTTTTGATCTTACGCAGTTCTTTTAATCTATTCCAAACCTTGGTTTCGGCATTTTCACGGATAGAACATGTATTAACTAGCACAACATCTGCGCTTTCCGGATTTTCAGCCAGTTTCATTCCATCTTCAATAAGGATGGAATTCACAACCTCAGAATCAGCGAAGTTCATCTGGCAGCCGTAGGTTTCAATAAAAAATTTCTTATTACTCACTGTACTTCTTTTTTCAAACTAAAAATTCTATTTAGGCCAGGTGTCAGGGTTATCTCTCCAACTGGAAAGTAAATCAAGATCATCACCTGTAACAATTCCTTTTTCAATAGCTACATTGATCAGTGTTTTATAATCTGTTAAGCTGTATACAGGAACGTTTACCTTATTAAAACGTTCGTCTGCTTTTGCAAAACCATAAGTAAAGATAGAAAGTACGGCTTCCACTTTGGCTCCTACAAACTGAAGCGCTTCTAATACTGAAATAGCAGAGCCACCGGTTGATATAAGGTCTTCAATAACCAGTGTAGTTTGTCCTTTGTCTACGCCACCTTCTATTTGGTTTCCCATACCATGTGCTTTTGCTTTTGCACGAACATAAGCCATGGGCTTGTCAAGCGCTTCAGAAACCCAAGCAGCATGTGGAATTCCAGCAGTAGCAGTTCCGGTAACCACATCTACATCTGGAAATTTTTCGCTTATGAATGCCGTAAAATTCTGGGCAATTTTTTTTCTGATTTCCGGATGCCTTAAGGTTAATCTGTTGTCACAATAAATTGGTGAATTCCACCCTGAGGACCATGTAAATGGATTGTTTGGTCTAAGTATAACTGCGTCAATATCTAATAAGTCTGCCGCAAGTTCGCGTGCAAATGAATCGTTAATAATCATAAATGTCTGTATTCTTCTTTTTTCTTCCAATAACCCGAGAATAGGTCTTTATTTTAAGACAGAAAGAAAATAAGGCTTTTTAAGCAGATAAGCGCATACAATCCTGCAAGTAAATCGTCGAGCAAAATACCCATGCCTCCTTCGTATTTTTGGAGCTTATTGATACCTAATGGCTTTAAAATGTCAAATAGACGAAAAAGGATAAAGCCAATTCCCAATGTCATGAGGTCAGTGTCTGGAATACCTGTAAATGAAATCGATACAAATGTGAGCGCTTGACCAGCCCATTCATCCATAACTAATTTTCCGGGATCTTTTCCCCATTCTTTTTCACAGGCAGGACTTACCCATAATGAAAGTAGCGAGGTTACTATCACAAAAGCTGGTAGAATATAAATATTACCGGATGATATAATAAAGTAGATAGGAACCAAAGAAAGCAAGCTTCCCCATGTGCCGGGTGCAAAAGGAAGTAATCCGGAACCAAAACCTGAACCCAGACTTAGTTTTACAAACTTCATGACGAAGCGGAGCTTTTAAAAAGCTTTTTATTTGTAAATATATACTCAACTCCTGAATAAACTGTGATAAAAGTCACAAGCATCATCAACCAAAACATAACGCCGGTGGATAAAACTAACTCAGACCAATCTGCTAATATATTTCCGGTGCCTTCAAACACCCCAAGTAATAAAGCGATATAAAGGAATGTAAGTTGTATGGTTGTTTTAGTTTTTGCAAAAGAACGGGTTTTCATTTGCATATCTTTTTTATTTGCATAAACCCTTAATCCGGTCATAAATACATCCCGAATAATAATTAAAATTACTGCCCACCAGGGAAATTGTGCAGGGTCAATAAATGGCAATACAATGAAGGCACTGAAAGTTAGAACTTTATCAGCCAAGGGGTCCAAAAATACACCTAGAGAAGATTCAATATCATATTTTCGAGCATAATGCCCGTCAAAATAGTCGGTGATAGCCGCAATGGTAAATACAAGGATACTTAATCCCCCCCAAATCAAACCGCCCTCTAAATAGAGCAACAGAAATACGGGTGCTAGAACAATGCGAAGCGTGCTTAGAATGTTTGGAAGACTTTTCATTTCCAGAAGATAGGAAATAGATTGAGATAATGATATGAAAACTAGCTTTTGGGTAAAGGAATTATGAATTTTAAGGATATGAAAGTTCAGATCATCTCTATCGGTAACGAATTGCTTATTGGCGATACTATTAACACCAACGCATCCTGGTTGGGCGCATATATGACTTCATTAGGTTTTGAAGTAACAGAAGTGCATACTATCTCTGACAAAATAGAGCTTATAAAATCTACTTTATCTAGATCTATGTCTGATTCTGATATGGTTCTTTGTACAGGTGGTTTGGGCCCTACGCATGATGATATTACAAAAGCAGCTGTTGTTGAATTGTTTGGGGTTAACCTGAGGACTGATAAGAGAGTACTGGATTATATCAAAAAGTTATTCGAAACAAGAAATATTCCATTTTCAAAATCAAATAGTGGCCAAGCTGAAGTGCCGGAGAATTGTGAGGTATTGTTTAATAAAATGGGAACAGCTCCTGGAATGTGGTTTCATGAAGAGGATTGTTATTTAGCTTGTATGCCCGGTGTTCCATACGAGATGAAGTATCTTATGGAAAATCATATCTCCAAAAAAATTCAAAAAGCTTTTGGTGATATTGGTTTTTTGCATTCCAGGTACCTTAAAACAGTTGGAATAGGAGAGAGTACATTAAGTGATAATATTATTGGTGATGTGAGTTCTCATTTTGAGAATGGGGTTAGCTTAGCATATTTGCCAATGCCCGGAGGTGTTACACTTAGATTGAATGGAATGGGGAAAACTCTCTCAGAAGCGGAAAAGTCTGTAAATATACTTGCAGAGTATATTTATTCCAAAGCAGGTAAGTACATAATTGGAGAAGGAAAAGAGCTAACGATATCCGAAGCGTTGGGAAAAATTTTAATCCAACAAAATAAAACAATTGCCACCGCCGAAAGTTGTACCGGTGGAATGATAGCAAATGAATTGACAAATATTGCAGGAAGCAGTGCTTATGTTATGGGTGGAATTGTATCTTATGCCAATTCAGTAAAAGTGGACCAATTAGGAGTGTCTGAAAAGGATTTAGAAAATTTTGGAGCAGTTAGCAAAGTGGTGGCTTTACAGATGGCCAAAGGTGTTGCAAAAAAATTAGATACAGATATTGGTATTTCTACAACCGGAATTGCAGGACCTGATGGTGGCACAATTGAAAAACCTGTAGGTACAGTTTGGATGGGCTTTTGGAGCAAAGATGAACATTTTGCTATTAAGGCTTTATTCACAAAAGATCGTTTATTGAATAAAGAAAGAAGCTCAAGAACAACACTTGAAATGGCACGAAGAGTATTACTTAACATAGACGAAATGCCTTACAATCTGGAGAAAGAATACATTTGAAAATACTAGTCTGGCTCTATATCGTATGTATAATGTGTTCTACGGGAGTATTTTCTCAGTCTGCTGATTCTACAAAAACAGATTCAGTTCAGATTACTAATAGTGAGACAACTTTAGAAAATAAGAATGCTATATCAGTCCAGAATAATGAAAAAAAGGTAACAAGAGTAAACTTGTGGAAGAATCGTATGCCTTCTTTTTCGAACATGGTTACGAACGACAGTCTGTTGAGATGGAATATTTACCCAAATTGGGGCGATTATTATGCATATAGAAATAATACGATTTCATTCCGGCAAGGAACCATTGGAAGGATCGATGCTTTTAACATTGCAGGTTATGATCAATATGAACAAAAGCTTTGGCTGGATGATATTTTACTCAATGACCCTGTTTCAGGATTGATAAATTATAATTATGTACCTCATCACAAAATCAGCTCGGTTTTCGAAAACCATTCCGGAAATTTCAATTCATATATAAATATTCGGGATTATTACATCACCGAACCTATAAGCTATTTGAATTTTGATGAAGCATCCAATGACTACAGAAATTTGGAATTTTTTGTTTCTCAGAATACAGCTCCAGGAACCAATATTGAAGTATCTTACTGGGACAGGAGAGACGGTGGGTTTTATCCTAATAATACTGCTGAAGGAAGTCAGATAATGGGTCGAATTTACCACCACATAGGTGATAAATACCAATTTCAAGGCATGATCTTACGAAATGATTTTAATAATGATGAATCAGGTGGATATGTAATTAATGATCCAGCTGCATTTAGTTTTGGAGAATTTACTTCGCAACCCAGATCGAGTTCTGGAAGTTCAGAAGTACTTCGTAATGATATTAAGGTTGGATTATATCAAAGAGAAGACACTACAGCGAGTGAATCCGGGGCTTTTATCCTTTCAAGAATGAAAAACGATCGAGCAGTGAAGATAGCTTCAGATACTTTGAGCAGAGAAATAGTATCCCACAAAGCCAGAGCATTTAAGAAAATTAATGCCGGATTATTCTCAACCAAAGCAGACATTAGCGTTAGTCATTCCAAGAGAAAGAATGGAAATTCAATTTCAAGAACTAATTGGATGACTTTAAATGCGGAAGTAAGTACTGAATTAATTCTATCAAAAAAATTGAAGTTATTTGCATCCGGAGAGTACATTTCAAGAAATACACAGCATACAGGTTCATTATTTTCTACAGGTATAGGATTTGGATCAAATGACGGATTTAATGGGAAAATTGTCGGCAGTCATAATGATGAAATTCCTACAATTCAGACCTTGTATTGGTCGTCAAAGAATTATAGCGGAAACTCCAATCTAAGAAATGAAAGAACTTCTTCGGTATATGGAGAAGCTAATATTCCAATTGGTAGTTTTTTAAAGTTAGGTGTATCGGGAAGGTTAAAACTTACAAAAGATCGTGTCATTATTGACAGAGACAGTACATTTAGTAATCTGAAGGCTCAGGATTTTGCCTTTGGATCGGCTTATATTCGTTTTGAAAATCACAGACTAGAACTTGAAAGCTCAACCGGTTATGAAACTACTTTGAGGTTTGATTCTGATCAAGATCATTCGGCATTTGGATCCGTTGGTACCAAATTTTGGATCAGGAACTCTTTTTTTTATAAAAACTATGCCTTTAATAGAGCAGCTTATTTAAAATTAGGCGTTCGAACGTTACTTTCTCCTGTAGCTTATGAAAGTCAATTTTATAATACGGAGTTAAATTATTGGCAATCGAATTCATTAACCAGTGATGAAAGTATGCAATTCTTTGTTCCAGCTTTTTTTAGATTAGATGCGGAACTTTCTGCACGAGTTCGTGCAATAATGGTAGTGATAAGATGGGAAAATGCACTTGACGGTTTAGGTCAGGCAGGCTACTTTGAGACGGCATCATTTCCGATGCCTCCTCGAAGATTAATTGTTGGAATAAGAGCACAATTCAGAAACTAATATGAGTCTAAAATATGTAATTAAAGAAGGTACAGCAGGCTTTAAAAGAGCTAAACTGGCTGTTACCACGTCAATTTTCTCGTTGTTTATAGCGGTGCTTTTGCTCGGTATTCTTGGGAGGGTTTCTTATAATGTGTATACCCAAGCCATGAGTTTAAAGGAAATTCAAATTGAGGTTTTTCTATTTGATATGGACGAACGCTCGGTAGAAGAAGTGCGATCTCAAATTCAAAGAGAGGAATTGGTTACTAATGTTGTATACATTTCAAAAGACAGTGCTTCAGTAATAGCGGCAAAGGAATTAGGAGCGGGTGTTACTGAACTCATTGAGCTCAATTTCTTACCGGCTTCTTTTAAAGTAGATGTAAATACTGATTCCGGCGCTGAGTTGGTTGAAAGTTTGGCATCACGAATTCAGAATATCAGAGGTGTAGATGAAGTAGAATATAACAGAGCTTTACTTAAAGCGCTAGAATCAAACCTAAGCATCTTTACTTTGATGGGTGGAGGGCTAGGAATCTTGATACTTTTAGCAGCGGTAGTGTTAGTTTATAATACTATTAGATTGACAATCTATGCTAAGAAAGATCTTATTAGGGCAATGAAACTTGTTGGAGCTACTAATGGGTTTATAAGAAGTCCTTTTATTATTGAGGGAATCATTCAAGGAGTTATCGCTGGTGGTTTAGCAGTGCTTTGTGTTTTTGCAATCTTTGAGTTCTTAGTTCCAATTTATGTTCCTGATATTGGGATAGTTGCCTGGCCATTCGGAAGATGGTATTTCCTTGTTGGAGCAATGGTAGGTTTATCTGTGTTGATGGGCTGGTGGGGAAGTCGTCTGGCTTCCAGAAAATATATTGCTGAGACTTATATTTCTGGTTAATTAAGAATAAGAGAATTAGGAATAGGTGAATAATCGAATTAGAAATAAGATCTATCGGTCGCTAGGGGGCTTCTTTTCACTATTAGTTCTAATTAGTCCAAGTTTATTTAGTCAGGAAGTTGATAGGAATTGCGAGTCAAACTCTGAATTGATCGATATTCTCAGGAACTCTTTTGAGGATCAAATGAAACAAGTATATGATGTTTCGAACGATGAAGAAATCTATTCAAGTTTTTTGAATTTTGATCCATTGGTTAATTCATGGTTTGTGAATATTAGTAAAACTGATGTTCCGGATAGTTTGAAAAGGCATAATGATTTTCAAAAAATTTGGACTAAGGATCAAAAAGAATCGGATATAATTTTAGAAGAGGTTATATCAAATGACGGTTATGAGAAAGAAAATGAGAAATCAGAAATTTGGGATGTAGATATTGAAAGCGAATATTTCAAATGTCTCGAAGAAACCAATTCTGAAGATTTTTTTGCTTTACTTAATGATTTAAAAGCAATAGGAGGCTTTCTTAGTCCAAGTTTTTTATCAAGTGTATTGAACAGTATACTAGAAGACGAAGATTATACGAAAGAAGAAGTTCAAAACTTTATAGCTATCAATTTATACTTTACAACTTTATTAAATTTAAGCCAGAATTGAGAATAAACTATTCCTAATTCACCTATTCCTAATTCCCACCTACGCTTCCGCGTTTTCCTTTTTAGCGTTCTCTTCCTGACGAGCTTCACAAGCTTTCTCATCTTTGCAGGTTCCGTAGAAATGCAGAGAGTGAGATGCTATATTCATTCCATGGATCTTGCCTAGTAATTCTTGAATCTCTCCAATTCTGGGATCGCAAAACTCTAATACATGTCCACAATCGTTACAGATAATATGATCATGCTGTTGGTATGCATAAGCACGCTCATAATAATACTGACTTTTACCAAATTGTTGACGCTGAACCAGTCCGCACTCAACTAAAAGATCAAGTGTGTTATACACCGTAGCGCGTGATACCCGTGTTCCTACTTCTTCCATACGATAAAAAATATCATCGGCATCAAAATGACCATCGGCTCTGTAAATCTCTTCCAGAACCATAAAGCGTTCAGGAGTTTGACGTTGTTTATGCTCTTTTAGATAAGATCGGAATATCTCTTTTACGAGGTTGATTGTTTCTTCGTGCGCCGGATGTGCCATATATGGAATTTTTCTTTTAATATAAGACTTGTATTGGTGCATTTGAAACACAAGAATTTCTTTCTAAGAATAGTATATTCCCTGTAGAAAATATTGAACAAAATTTATAAGTATGCCTACAATCGTTCCTTTTGAGACATTAGCTGAACTCCCTGTAAATTTGGCTAATAAATACGCTGGAAGTAATAAAGCTGTTTTTCATCGTAAACCGGACCCTAAGTCTGAATACACACCGATTTATTGGGATCAGGTTATTGAAGATGTTCATTCTCTAGCGTCTTATATGCTTTCAAAAGGAATTGAGCATGGGGACAGAGTTGGTATATTAAGTGAGAACAGGTACGAGTGGGCTGTTGTAGATCTTGCTATTCAAATGATCGGTGGCATTAATGTGTCTCTCTATACTACGCTTCCTGCAAGTCAGTGCGAATATATTCTACAGGATTCTGAAACCAGAATGTTTTTTGTTTCAACGGGAATCCAGCTCAAAAAAGCAGTTGAGGTTTATGAAAATTGTGAGCAATTAATCGAAATAATAGCTTTTGATAACCCAAAAAATAAAACACATGCTTCAAAGGATTTTGTTCATTTATTTGAGGATGTTCTAAATGAAGGAGCCAAGCAAACAGAAAAGTATAAGAGTGAGATAAAGAAAAGGGTAAATGCAGTTTCTGTAGAAGATATTTCTACTTTGATCTATACTTCAGGTACAACGGGCAGACCGAAAGGGGCAATGCTTACCCATCAAAATATAGTGAGTAATGTTAAAGCGGCTACGAAACATATTTACTGGGATGATAAAGACCGATTACTTTCATTTTTGCCTTTGTGCCATTCTTTTGAACGTACAGCCGGCTACTATGCAATAATTTCATGTGGGGCAGAGATCTATTACGCTGAAAGTGTTGATACTGTATCTAAAAACATGCCTGAGGTAAAGCCTACAGTAATGATCAGTGTGCCAAGACTTTTTGAAAAGATCTATAACCTGATCGTTAAAAGTGTAGAAGAAGGAAGTGATACAAAAAAGAAAGTCTTTAACTGGGCTGTTGAAACCGGAAGAAAGTACGCATCAGGAAAACGAGGTTTGGTTTCTGTTCAGAAAAAAATTGCTGATAAACTTGTTTTCAACAAACTGAAAGAACGCACAGGGGGGCAAATTAGACTTTTTGTTTCAGGTGGAGCTGCATTACCACCAGATATAGACGATTTCTTTAAAGCTGCAGGACTAACCATATTACAAGGATATGGACTTACAGAAACATCTCCGGTTATGGCTGCTAATAAAGTTGGAGAAGAAATAACAGGAGTGGTTGGAGCTGTAATTCCTGGAGTAACTGTAGCTATAAAAGATCTGAATACTGGGGCGATCATAGCACAAATTAGTGGGGAAGATTATCCTACAAGTCTAACATCTGAGCCGGGTGAGATTCTTTGTAAAGGTCCTAACGTCATGAAAGGTTATTGGAGAAATGAGGAAGCTACTAAAGAAATGATCGATGATGATGGATGGCTACACACCGGAGATGTGGGGCGTTTTGTGGAAGGTAATCTAAAAATCACAGACCGAATAAAGCACATGATCGTGAACGCAGGTGGTAAAAATATCTATCCTGGTCCAATTGAGGATATGTTCAAAACCAGTAAATGGATCGATCAAATGGTAGTAGTTGGGGAAGCTCAAAATTTTATGGCCGGATTGATCGTTCCGGATTTCGAAGTTTTGGCTAAATATGCTAAAGACAATGGTCTTGATTATAAAGACAATGAAGTGCTGATATCACACCCTGAGATAGTTGAAGTATTTAAAAAAGAAATCAGAACTTTCTCAAAAGATTTAGCGTCTCATGAAAAAATCCGTGATTTCAGATTATTGCCAAACGAGTTTACCGTTGAAACCGGCGAAATAACTCCAACTATGAAAGTAAAGCGTAGGGTTATTGCTGAAAAATATGCTGATCAGATTTCGTCTATTTTTAAAGACGATATAGGCTAATTAAAACCAACCTGCTCCAGGAATTCTGAAAGGCCAGGGTATGGATGAAAGAATTATTATCAAACCAAGTAAGTAGAATACTGCTACTCTTTTAAATTTGGTAATGCTTTCCTGAGCTCGTTTTGACAAAGAAAATCCAATGGTAATAAGTGCGATTGCAATTATCATCATTGTAAAATGCTCAACAGTGTAAAATCTGAAGATCTCGCTCTTAAGAGCTCCTTCTTCAAAAGAAACCAATGGACTTATAAAGAATAAAGCTAGACCAAGAATTAGCTGAATATGAGTGAAAATAAGTGCAAAAAGAGCACTCTTTTTATCAGCATCGGTAAAATCTTTTTTGCCAAACCAACCGGAGAAAGATTTTATAAGTGCGAGTACAATTAATAAAAGTACTATCCATCTGTTTACGGAATGTAAGTGAACTAAAATATTATACATCTTAAACTATTTAATTGAGTTCTTTGTGTGCTTTTTTTAAGATACGGTTAATTCGTCTTTTATTTACTCCCAAATCAAAATAACCTTCTCTGCTAGAGCTTTTTAAATACACGATTGATCGTCCTGAATACGATGGATCTGATTCTATTTTAATTATAACATCATCAAGCCATCCAAAAACAGGGATCCTATAAATAGCTTGTATTGTTATAATATGGGATTCTATTTCTACTGAAGTTTCTTTTGAACCGGTTTGTGACACCGATTTTTTTAGTGCCTCAAATATTGTGCTCGAATCAGTTTGAAAATATTGCGTTACTCTGAAACAGTTGGGGCTTTCCGGACAGGGTGGAATAGGGTTGACAGATTTTTTTAAGTCGCTTTCGATGGGTTCTATATAATTATTACAAGATTGAGTAAAAAGTACGAAAAGGAATAGTGCTACAAATTTCAAGATATTAGCTATTTAATTTTCTGTTCAAAACAGAAAAAGCTTCTTCTACGTTTGATACAATTGAAAATAATTCGCGGTTATTGCTTCTTACAAAATCATGGTCAATAGCCGTATTAACAAATGAATTTAGCCCATCGAAATAACCAAAAGCGTTGATCAATATAATTGGTTTATTATGAATGCCAAGTTGTCGCCAGGTTAGGATCTCGAAAAATTCATCAAGAGTTCCGAATCCTCCGGGAAGTACAATAAAGGCCGAAGATTTCTTTTCCATCAATGCTTTTCTTGTATGCATATCAGGTGTTTCAATGATCTCGCTAACCCCTGTATGAACCACTTCAGCTCTTTTTAAAGCGGTAGGTATTATTCCGATTACATTGCCGTTTTTCTTTAAAGCGGAGTCAGCAATAACTCCCATCATGCCAACTTTTCCCCCACCATAAACCAAACCCCAGTTATTACCGGCTATTCTGAATCCAATTTGTTCAGCAAGTTCCCGGAATTTATCTTCAGAGGGTATTCTTGATCCGCAGTACACACAAATATTTAAGCTCATGCGGTTGCGAACATTCGTGTTAAAACACTATTTAATTTTTCCACGAAATAGAGCACATCTTCTTCGGTATTTTTTTTCCCAAAACTAACTCTGATACTGGATTTGGCTAAGTTGTCTTCTAAGCCTATTCCTGCCAAAACATGAGATGGTTCAACAGCACCGGAAGTACAAGCAGAGCCATTAGAAACACAAATTCCATCGATATCTAAGTTCAGAAGTAACATCTCACCATCAATGAAATGTCCGTCAGTATTAGAGAACGAAAGGTTTAGAATATGAGCTACTCCCGTTTCAGGATTTCCATTGATTTTGTAATCAACCTCTAATTCTTTATCCATTTTTGAAAGCAGGAGGGAGCGCAAATGCTTATAGTGCTTGGTGTTTTCTTCCATTTCTGATGTCATTAACTCCAATGCTTTAGCAAAACCTACAATTCCTGGAACATTCAATGTGCCGCCGCGTCTACGTCTTTCCTGAGAACCTCCGGTCATCCAAGGTAGCCAACGAGCGCCATTTCTAACATACATGATTCCTACTCCTTTCGGACCATTGATTTTATGACCACTTCCACTCATCAGATCAATTCCCAGATCTTTTACATTAACAGGAATTTTACCCAAACTTTGAACTGCATCGGTATGGAAAGGGATGTTTTTATCCTTACATAATTCTGCTATCTCTTTAATATGGTTTATACAGCCGATCTCATTATTAACATGCATGATACTTACAAGAGCAGTTTTGTCAGATAACTTGTTTTTAACAGCATCGGCAGTTATTGTGCCACATTGTATTGGCTCTGCGAAAAGATTTTTAAATCCTTTCATTTTAGCCATCTCAACAGGGTGTAACACTGCATGATGTTCCAGTTCAGAAGTGATGATCTCGTTTTTATCTCCGGCAACAGCTAACACGCCTTTAATGGCGGCATTATCGCTTTCTGTTCCTCCACTGGTAAAAATTACTTCAGAAGGTTCAGCTCCAATTACAGAAGCTACGTACTCTCTTGCATCCTCAACGGCAACTTTAGCTTTTTGGCCTAAATGATGAGCTGAGTTTGCGTTGCCAAAATCCTCTCGCATATACGGAAGCATAGTATCCAAGACTCTTTCATCAATGGGAGTAGTAGCTGCATTATCGAAGTAAACTGTTTTCATAGATCAAATTGTAGAGTTAAAATCTCTAGTGAAAATATTCAAATTGCTGTTGAATATCACCCATAAAAAAAGCCTTCCGGAGAAGGCTTTTAAAACTCAGCTAAAATGTGATTATTTAATGAGCATTAGCTTTTTTGTTTTTACAACGTTGCCTGCTTTTAAGCGATAAATATACATTCCACTTGCCATAGAAGAAGCGTCCCATGTAGCTAAATGATTTCCGGCAGTAAATCTTTCATTTACTAATGAAGTTACTTTTTGTCCCAACATGTTATAGATAGTAATCTCAACATTAACTGCTTCTTTAAGGCTGAAAGGAATAGTTGTAGTTGGGTTAAACGGATTAGGATAATTCTGACCCAATGTTGTTTCATTTGGAATATCTGACAATGGATTATCTTCATTAGAAGTAATAACCATGGCATCAATAACCGCACCGGTTTCTGCATTAATAAGATATTCGGCACTTTCATACTCGTATTCGCCTGTTGTTTTATGTTTTGAAGTCCTTAAAAAACGCACAGTCCATGTTATTAAAGAACTATCAACACCTTCCGGATGTAACCAATAACGGTTTCCGGCCTGTACTTCCAGATCTAGACGAGCAAGATCAAAATCTGCACCTAGGTTATTCATGAAAGCCGCAGCTCCTTCAGCATTAGCTGTGGCAACAGCAGAATCACTGTCAATAATTGACTCTGAGATGCTATTAAGATCAAGGTATGAAACACCTTCAGGTAGTGGGCTAAAAGTATTTCCTGAGAAGTGAGCTTCGCCATTGGCATCAACAAAGAGTGGAGTTTCTGCATTATTTAATTGAGAATAGTATCGATATTCTATGAAAAAGAATTTTCCTTCTGCGATTTCAAGATTCTCATCAGTGATGGCGTTAGCTTTTTTCTGTTCGTCAATTTCAGGATCAACAAATATACTTCCTCTAGCATCGATTAAATAGAGTTTGTTATCCTCATAGAATTTGAGAGCGAGAGTATCAGCAGCAGCGCGTCCGTCTAATGCAGTGAATGGTTCATCTTCCTGAAGGTTAGCACCTAAGAAAGTTCCATCTTCAAGATCAATGAAAATATCCAATTCACTAAATTCATAATTGAAGGTTTGCTCGTTAAAGCTCTCTTTAGAGTATATAACACCCCAAACTCCGCCATCAGCTGTTATTCCCTCAGGAAGAAGAGTTGGCGCATTTAAAGCAATGTACTCTACATAGAGATAATCAGCTGATCCCTGTCTGAACTCACTTCCGCCATTTTCTTCGGCTACTATTGCAGCAGAATCTGAATCAAAGAAAGATGATGGGAGAGGAGCTAAGTCTTCGAATGTAGCACCTTCAAGTTCAAGGTCTTCCAAAAACTCTTGGGTGTCCAAAGTATCAACAAAGCCAACACCAAAGGGATTAACTCCAAAAGCCAATGCTACTTCTGTAGTTGAATTATAGTAAAGTAAGCCCCATTCTTCACCGGTACCGGTAGGTGTCAATGTTTGATTATCTAGTTTGAAATGACTTCTAACTAGTTTTTTAAGGTCTTTGTTTTTTTGAAAATCATCATTGAAATCATCATACTCAATAAGCTCTTCCTCAGAAAACATAAAGTACAGTTCCAGTCCTGAGTCTAGCTCTGCAGCAACCGAATTAGCAAATGCAGCAGCAGCACTTGCAGTGATTGGCGCAAAAGATTTAAACTGGATATTAACATCGGTTAAATTACCTCCTGATACTGTAATAGAGTTCAAAGAACCATCTCCATCGGGGTCGTAAATTCCAATTGCAGATGGAGAATCTCCAAATCCATCTTTGATGAGGTTAATGGCTAACGGGAAATACTCTCCATCCCTTACCCCTGATATGGTATATGTGCCATTTGTTGTATCAGCAAGAGATGCTCGGGCAATAGAAATATCAGGGCCTTCACTTTCGCTTCCATTTCCATCATCTTTGAATGGATTAGATGTAAATAAAGCCACCATTACTCCATCAAATTCATTTGTTGCTTCAAGGGTTTTATTAGACTCAGTTTGAGTATTTACGGACCCAGCAACGCTTTGACTTCCTGAAGCAGAAGACGTGGTATAATTAAATACATATGGACGCTCCAGAACTCCACCGGCGGTACTTCTTGCTTTACTTACAATCCATGTATAATCGGTATCTGCAGTATGAAGAACTTTAAAGTTCAGTGTTCTTCCTGCATCCGATAAATCGAAACCTACGATATTAATTGAATCAAGAGGGAATGGGATGATCTCTAATTCATTATTAAAGAACCCAAATTCGTCAAACCTTATGGGCGCTTCAAATGTTATGCTAACTGTAGAAGTGTCACTATTTACTGCAACATCACCCTCCGTAGGTGAACTACTTACAACGTTGAAACTAGGTCCGTCTTCTAAGTTATTTCCGGCTTTATATAGGAGATCACCTGTGGAAATATCTATGTAAAATATAAGTGAATCTTGGCTGAAGCCTTCATGATCATTAGTTTGCTTAAATTCGAAATTAAAATCCTCAGCTTCATATGCAACTCTCCAATGTGTAGGAGCAACAATAGTATTATCCAAAGGATATTCCCAATAAGCGTGAGCAGCTACAAATTCAACTCTAGCAAAACTTGCATTGCTATATTCTTGTCTGAATGCAGCTCCACCATTCATTTCTGCTATAGCGGCTGCAGAATCACTATCAATAAAATTTTCGGGAAGCGAATTTAAGGTGCTTATTGAAACTGGTATATCAAGATCACTTGAGGAAACTGTTTCAATTAATTGTGCTCCAAAAGGTGATATTCCAACCAAGTAAACGGAGTCTTTTACAGAATCATAAAAGTACATACTCCATATTATACTTTTGCCATTTTCAGGATCAAAGAAAGGATCCTGATGATCTTGTAAAGAAGCTTTTACCGGTAGTCCTTTAAAAAGTTGTTTAGGCTGAGGATCTTCAAACGTATCAAAAACAAGAGGAATGTTAGCTATTCCAGCTTTTGCTTCTACATCTTCACTAAAGTTCAGGCTGGAAGTTCTGCTGAATGCTTCACCAAGTGTAATCGGCTCAAACAATAACTTTCTCAGATCAACATTATTTAATGTGTCTGTTGGAGCATCAGTGCTATTTACTTTAACAGTATCTAAATTAAAATCTTCATTGGGATCATGAATATATAGATCAGGGAATCCTACATTTTCTTGTTCTGGAGAAAATAAATTTAGACCAAATGCAAAGAAATCTCCTTCTCTAATTCCGTCAATAGAATATTCTCCAGTAGTAGGGTCTACAAGAGCAATATGAGCAGCATCAAGAGGATCATTTTCTTCTTCTTCTTCTTCTGTTCCTTCTTCAGAATCGTCAAAATCTAATCCGATATCCAGAGTTTCTTCGCTTAATATCACAGTTAAACCACCAAGGTGATCAGCTGCAGAATTAGCTTTCATTTTTGCCATTTCTTCTTCAGATATCTTACCGTTTACTACAAACTGTCCAGCAGTTGCATTGGTTGTAAATCGGAATAAATAAGGCGCTCCAAGTTTGTCTCCGTCCTGTGCTTGTGCGTCTAATACTATAAAGGTAAAATCGGTATTATCGGCAAGATTCCCTTCTATGATCATAGATAAAGAATCATCACTTAATCTAAGTTGGGTTACCTGAATCGAATCAAAAGGAAGGACTAGGAAAGGGATTTGCAAGCCTTCGGTAAATGTACTGTCATCAAAGGTAATTTTTTTATTGAATGTGATCTTGATCGAGTCTTGATCAACATTTTCAGCTCCATGAACAGGGCTGGTACTTGTGACAAATAAATTTTGGGCGGGTAAACTCAACCCTATCCCAATAAAAAAGAAAAATAGTATCAGTTTTTTCATTTGATCTCCATATGTTTGGTTTTTTACTAAAATAAAACACAAAGAACGATTCATCTGTGTATTTTACCCCGTGCATTCAGCTAATGAGTAAAATGTACAAATGAGTTATTGAATCTTATTTAATTAAATAAGACAGTTAAAAACAACATTCCTTACAAAAAAAATGGCAAAACTTACACTTACCGATATCCAAGTAAAAGATAAAAAAGTACTTATGCGCGTTGATTTTAACGTGCCGTTAAAGGATGGAATAATTACAGATGACAACAGGATAGTTCAGGCTTTGCCTTCTATAAAATATGTTGTAGAGCATGGAGGGCTGTTAATTTTAACAAGTCATTTAGGGAGACCTGATGGAAAACCGGCTCCCGAATTTTCTTTAAAACCAGTAGCTGATCATTTAGCAACACTTGTAGATGTAAAAGTTCATTTTGCGCACGATTGCATTGGTGAGCAGGCGAAGAAAGTAATTGAAGAAGCCGAGTTTGGGGAAATCGTATTATTGGAGAATGTTCGTTTTCATAAAGAAGAAACTGATAACGAAGACATTTTTAGTGGGCAGTTAGCCAGCCATGCTAATGTTTTTGTAAATGATGCATTTGGGAGTTCTCACAGAGCACATTCTTCTGTTGCAGGTGTAACTCAATTCATGGATCAGTCTGTTTCAGGTTTTTTATTAGAGAAAGAGATCAAATATCTGAATGAAAGCGTAAACAATCCGGAAAGACCTTTTGTAGCAATTCTAGGCGGAGCTAAAGTATCTGATAAAATCGGTGTGATCGAAAATCTCCTGAACAAAGTAGACACGATTATTATTGGTGGGGGGATGACGTACACATTCTATAAAGCGTTAGGACTACCAATTGGTAACTCTTTACTGGAAGAAGATAAAATCGATCTGGCAAAAGAGTTGATTCAAAAAGCTAAATCTGCCGGTGTAAAGCTAATGTTGCCTATGGATTCTGTAGTAGCTAAAGAGTTTAATAATGATGCAGAACATAAAGTTGTAAACGATAATGGTATCGAAGATGGATGGATGGCTCTTGATATTGGACCTCAGTCTGCAATTTCTTTCGGAAATGTAATTAAGATGGCGAAGACTGTGCTCTGGAATGGTCCAATGGGCGTTTTTGAAATGAGCAACTATGCAGATGGTACTTTTGCTGTTGCTGAAGCAATGGCCGAAGCTACTAAATTCGGTGCAACTACTATCATTGGCGGGGGAGATTCTGCTGCTGCGATCAAAAAATCAGGATTAAGTGATCAGGTTTCTCATGTTTCCACAGGTGGTGGCGCAAGTCTGGAATATTTAGAAGGTAAAGATCTGCCCGGCGTAAGTTCTTTAACCGATAAATAAGATATTTATTACTATCTAATTCTGTTTGAAAGATATGTTTAAAAAGTGTTCTTTCTCTTTTAGATTAGCTTTAGGATTTTTAACCACAACGCCACTAAAAAATAATTAGACTTACCTATTACCAATTGATTTATTTAAATGTTATATTTTGTTGCAATAAGGAATGCCCAGAAGTGGATCGATAAATCCCAACTAATGTTGTTAAAGCAAAATTGAGAGATTGTTTAGGATTTTATTATCAATAATAAGGAGAATCTCTGTTTGTATTATATTAACTGTAATTAAAATAAGAAAAACTTTATGAGAACCATTCTCTTTGTTGTCTCATTTTTACTCTTACTAAGTTGCGGTATACAAACGGGAGAAATCCCATTTGATACATGGCAAGAAATAACACCTAATAAGGAAGCTTTTTATGGAAAAGTATTTTTTATTAGTGAAACACATGGGTGGATGCTTGGAACTACCAGATGTGTAGATAGTGAAGACTGTACCGGATGGGGTTCTAGGGTTTATTCAACCACGAATAGCGGGAATTCATGGAAAGAAACAACGATTTCAGGAACTTCGCACTTACTCTCGGGTTTGTATTTTTTTAATTCTAAACGTGGAATAGTATCAAAGGCTAGCATTTGGGAAACTCAGAACGGAGGCGAATCATGGGAAGTCAAAACCCCCGCATTTTTGGGGAGACGGTATAGTGACTTCGATTTCTCATCAGATAGTATTGGCTGGGCCGCTGGTAAGACAACAAATTCAAATGGAGCTATTATTACAAAAACAATTAATGGAGGAGCAACATGGAATGAACTAACGAATACTCAAAATCCCGATGCAAATTACCGCGCAATCAGTTCTCCTTCAAACCAAGTTTTATATGCTGCTGGTTCACAGCAAATTTCAGGATCTGGTTTCAGTGGTATTATCATTAAAACAGAAAATGGAGGTGATTCGTGGGAAGAATTATCTCTTCCGGATGATTTTCCTGGTATTTTAAATGATGTCGAATTCATTGATGAATCCTATGGTTGGGTTGTTAGTTCATTCAGAACTATTTATAAAACCGCTGATGGCGGTGATACATGGGAAAAACAAAATTTGAAAGAAAGCTCAGATGCGATTTATAGCATTGATGCCATTGATTATTCCCATGCCGTTGCTGTAACAAGTGATGGAGCAATTCTTGTCACAAAAGATGGTGGAGCTAATTGGGAAGAACAAGTTGAAGCCGGCTCCTACCCACAATTAGGGAAGGTATTTTACCATAAATCTGGATTTGCATATGCCACTGGCAATGGAATTGTTTTAAGGGCTCGCTTGAGTCAATAGTTAACATTAAAGCACCTATTATAAATCATAAGAAATAAATTAAATAAGCCACGTAGCTCTGTTGCTACTTTAATATTAGCTCCTTTAAATAAATGTGATACTTCATATAATCCCCAAACTTTTTTAGGGACTTTAAGGGGTTCAGATTACTCAGGAGTTTAATCTCTTAAAAAATAAGCTTTCCTTTTCTTTGAGATTGAAATGTAGGGCAAGATAAAATAACCACAGAGAATACAGAATATTAATTAATTAACTCAATATCCTCTATGGTTTTTAGATTTATTTAATCAATTGCATTTTTATTTCACTATCGAATTGAGCGCCGGAAGAACCAATGGCTGTTAAACGAGCAATGTAAACACCGCTTGATAAATTACTTGCATCGAACCGAGTAATATGGAATCCTGCTTTCATTTGACTGTTCACAATTGTTGCTACTTCTTGACCCATTATATTATATATCTTGATAGTAACTTGAGCAGTTTCGGGTAGCTCAAATTTTATTTGCGTAGAAGGGTTAAAAGGATTTGGATAGTTATTCTGCAAACTAAACATCTCGGGCAACTTATCAGACACTTCTTTCATAAAACTAGGTTGTGCTCCTACATTAACTGAATTTGAATAATTAGAAGCACCTCCAATTGAGTTAATACCCTTTACCGCATATATATAATTATCTTCCTGACCAGACCCATTTTGAGTAACGGAAAAGTCTGTCCAACTTGTACCTGAAGTTGAACCAACTTCTTCATATATAGAACTACAATCCCCATAATATCCATAAGAACACTTTCTAAATATTTTATAGGATACTGAACCACTTGAGGAATTCCATGAAAAGCTTGGGAAAGAACCGCTTGGATTTGTATGAGAAAAATTTGTTGGGGCGGGTGGTGGATCAAAATATATCTTCTTTGTTATAAAAGCATCTTCTATATCATCTTGATAGCTTGAATACCCTTCACCAATTGCAGCTGCAATTAGGGCGTACATACCATCAAGAAACCCCGGAGTTGAATCGAGGTTATCAATAGATATTAAAACAAGCTTATCTAACACCGTTGGGCTTATATCTGGATCATTTCGTAAAATCCAGAGGGCTCCCGAATAAATTACACTTCTGTCATGATACTCTGTCGAATCATTATCTCCTAACTCTATGGTTACGTAATCATCAAAAGTCCATGAATTGTCTAAATCTCGGTATTTTGTAAATGAATCGCCATCAATATCAACATATTTTCCGATTATACTTTCTGTACCTGATGTATAACCTTCTGTAGTGTTTCGGTATACAATACCAAAATAATCCGAAAATGCTTCATCCATTGCCAACGGTTCATCATTGTATGAATTTGTCATATTATTAAAAGAACCAGTTACTATATGCATGTATTCATGTACAATAATGGCGGCTTCAAATGTATTATTTAGAAGTCCATTTCCAACACCATTGAAATACATTTTTTTTGTAGAAGCTACAGCACCAGGACCTAAACCATGTCTTACATAAGCAGTAACTTTTCCAATTTGATTGCTAGATAATTCATGATTATCTATTAACCATTCCTCAAAAGTATCTCCATGATAATACACCATTGTTTGATCAAAGAAATCAGAAGTTGTAGAAAAATTAAAAACACCATTTGTAGCATAAGCATCAAAGCCATTTTCGGTAGTAACTTCAATATTTGACCCTTTTAATTTTAGAGGGGATGCATTATCTAGCCTATATAATGTTTTCATAGTCCTATTTGCATAAGCAGGGCTCACCGCGTAAACATTACCTGTAGCTGTAACCGATGTCGAATTTATAACAATGTTATTTTTCTCGATAGGGTATTTTTTTTGAATTTTCATTTTTTTTGAATTTTCAGTTACCGGTAAGGGATGAATATGGCTCTTCAATAAATTCTTCTTTTGTACTATTTTTAAATTGGTTGCATCAATATCATATCTCCAAGTTCCGTCAGAATTTGTTACATCTGTGCGGTAGACTAATTTAAATTCAACTTTATTATCATTATAAAGTGGCAGTACATATAGTTCAGTTCCAGACTCTATTTTACTAATTTCAGTTACATCCAAATCAGAATTAATCATTCCTATTGCATCATTAATTCTAAATTCTGGTTTAGTACTGATATTTATTTCAGAATAAAATGAACCACTTATATATTCTATAAAACCATCGTCAGACACATTAATTTTATAACCGGAATAAAGAACTGGAACCTGATTGTACGTTTGAGACACTTCATACCGGTGTGTTTTTTTATTTTCAGAGTTCCAAGTGTTTTTCTTTTTAACAACTAGGTTATGATCTTTTTTCTTGATGCCTAATAATTCAGAATGTTGTGAAATAAAATTGTTAATTGCTGTATCAGGAGTTGAACCGTATGAATTACTAGTTTTTCCGATCAGTTTAGAAAAGCTATTTTTATTTTCATCCCATACAATTTTTAGAGTGTTTTTATTTTCACTTTCAAAATCTTCCCACATCTGTCTTAGATCAAGATTTGCTTTCTCATTTTGAGCAAAAAGATTTACACTTTGTATTAATAGCAATAAGCAAGCTATGTATTTGATTATATTCATAATTTTATTGTTTTAACTTTTGAAGTTTTATATCTCAAGAAATTGATATTTGTAATTAAAGCATCATAGAAAACTAAGTTGCAGATATATCTAAATAAATTTTCTTTAAGAACTTACGTACAAGACAATGTTTAAGGTAAAATGTTACAATTCTTGAATTGTACTAGATCAACAAAATTTTATTAAATCGTCAAAAGAGTAATACTAAACTGGGCAAACAAATTTGCATTGTGCTAATGAAACGCAGTGTGAGTTTAGCTTTCATGTCCTTCACCTTTCAGAACTTGAGCAATGCAATTAAAAAATCCGGATTTAGTGATCAGGTTTCTCACGTATCAACCGGAGGAGGAGCCAGTTTGGAATATCTGAAAGGCAAAGATCTTCCTGGAGCTAGTAGTTTGATTGACAAAAAATAAAAAAAAGCAGAGATTATTTAGCTCTGCCTTTTTACGAATCAGTTCAATTATTTACCAAAAATCTGATTAAGAAACTCTGCCATCCTGTATCCTGAAAGTGC
>TARA_R110001632_G_C11364416_1_pt1 | contig 29477 bp, 42 predicted proteins | sample TARA_R110001632 | Tara Oceans TARA_R110001632 (sample SAMEA4398266) | marine metagenome | biome: Polar Biome; feature: [SRF] surface water layer (ENVO:00010504); material: water (ENVO:00002006), including particulate matter (ENVO:01000060) such as... | depth 5 m
GCGAAAGGATCAAAGATCGATCCTCCGTCTATATTAAACCACTTGTATATTACCTCACAAAGAACAGGATCGAAAATGGATGTCCCTGTGTTCTTGATCTCTTTCTCATCTTGATCGAATGATCCCTTTCTAACTGAGTCAGAATACTTCAAGAGATTCTCATCTCGTCCGATTCCTGAATCAAGTCCAATCGCTTTCCACGCTCGTTTCCTGGATCTCCAATACCCCTGTCTTGTATCGAATATTGTAAACGGTGGAATGATAAACTTGTCGGTAAGTTTGACATCGTCCACTAACTCCGCCTGATCTTCATTACTTAGATCAAGAGGTTCAATTGAATCACGATCGTTAAGATCAAGAGAAAACTCGAAAGGTTGGAAACCCCAGTCAACAAGATCTGAGATCTCAAAAAGATTCGCGAGTCGATCCTGATCCCACTCTCCTGTATTTTTGTTTAATCTTATGTTCAATTCTTTCTCTTTCATAGGATCCAGATTCACGAAAGAACATGGTGCCTGTTCAATTCCTAACGCTTGTGCTACCTTGATCCTTTGATGTCCCCCTACAATGAAATTCATTCGATCAGGATGTTGGTTGACAATGATCGGTAACCTGAATCCGAATTCGATCAACGATTTCTTTATGTCCTCGAATCTCTTTTCAGTCAGGTATCTCGGATTGTATTCTGATTCTTTCAGATCCTTGATCGGAACGAGAGTGATCTCTTTTATAAATTCAATTTTGTGTTTGTTCATTCTGTTTCTTTTTTTAGTTCGATTATTTTATTGCGTAATTTTTTTAGATCCTGGTTGATACAAGGAGGACAAGATCCTGGAGTTTTATTCTCTCCGATTAGATCCTTGTATATTTTGTATGATTTGTTTATGTCAACCCTCGAGATCCTTTGACTTTCTAACATTTCGGTAATGAATGATTCCGCCTCCAGAAGTTCCTTGATATTCTTTTGTGATGGTTCCCACTTTTTGAGAGGACATCCAGAGAAAGAGAGATTTGTTTTCGCGTCCATAAAACAACCACACAATTTGATTTTCTCTCCTTGTATATTTGTAACATAATTCCCGATTACAGGTTTCCCACAAGTCCTGGTATTGGATCGAAAGTGGGGACAGATCTCACAGATCTTGATCCTTGATTGTTGTCTTTCTTTACTCGTTATCCATTTCATAGTTTGATACAATAATGTCCTTTACTCTTTGGATCGTATTATACAATGTCCTCCTTGAGATTCCCGAATCTCTTGAGAATCTTGAGAAAGAAAGATCCTGGTTGAAATAAGCGTTAAACACTTCCCTTTCAAAAAATGGTAATTGTTTTACGATGAGATCAATCTTCTCAATTTTTATCGACTTGATCAACTCCGATCTGTCTTGATCTGAATTGTCTGGTAATTCTTTCAACGCCGTTGTTCTTTTGTTCCTCCATTGAATCTCTCGTTTATTAAATTTAGTATTTTTAGAATAAAACTGAGTCTTCATGATCCTGATACAATACGCCTCTCCTTTTTTTTCGTCCTGGATCCTGTCGAGTTCCTCCTGTTTCTTATTCAATAAGATGAGGAACAATTCCTGAACCAACTCCTCTCCAAGTTCAATACTTTTTGTTATCTTAATCGCAACGGATCGGTAAAAGTCATACTTCTGTGTATATCTTTTCACATCCATAGCACAAAAGTATAAAAAATTGTTTACATTTGTATCGAACATTTGATTTATGTCCACATTGATTCTTACTTGATTGTAGGGAACACGAAAGTCCCTCAATCATTACGAAAGAGGGACTTTTCTTGTTTACTTTTTACTATCTTTTCAGGGATCTGAGATCTCTCTCCAAACTTTCCACTACTAATTGTTGAGAATTTATTCTCTGGATCTGACTTTCAATACAATCCTCAAGTTCTGAGATCGATCCAACAAAATAACCTTTACTCGTTGAACATAGACATTCGATCAACCCTCGAGTTCTTATGTAATTGATCATTTTACGCAATCTAACACCTGTTAACTTATATTTGATACCATTCTCAGGAAAGAAAGAGTTCATCTTTCTCACGATCTCTGATCCTGTTATTGAATTCGATTTACCGATCTTTGTTTTTAACCCTCCAATAACAAAAGGTAAGATCTCTCTCTCCTCCTGGAAAGATAATTCGTTCGTAATGTTCTCGAATCCCCTGATCATGATCCTGATCTTTTGATTGAAAGGATCCAATCATTACCATACGCCCTCCTGTATTCTGAGATCATGAACCTGATCTCTTTTAATGTTTCAGCCGAATCGACTATCTCTTTTTTACCTTTGTACTCTCCTATTATTGTCCACATAATTTTTTATTTTTTATTTGATTTATTTAAACCCAAGTCTTTTTTACTCATTTTCATTTTTGGGTTGATCTCTGACTTTAGTTTTTTGATCTCTGACTTTAGTTTGTGATCTCTGATCTGTTGGATCTCAATCTTTTTGTATTTACCGAATCGATAATCGTTGAGGATTGCGTTCGTATAGTATACAAGATCTTGCATGGTTAAGTTCAATTTTTGATCTGAATTTTTACCAGTTGTTTTCATGATCTCCTCAATCTTTACATACTCGATCATGATCTGATCAGGATCTTTCAAAAGATCAACCATTTCGGATACTGTTTTTGTTTTTTGTTTTTTCATAATATTGTTAAAATAATTTTAATTGTGGGATCTCGTAATTCATGATCAAAACCTCCGTCCCTTTTTGAGGTGTTGATCCTTTTTGTGCCGATGAACATTTCGTATAGTTTTTTGATTCCCACAGATACTGATCCTTTGGTAACAATTCATTCAAAAGATCGAATTCGTAATACGAGAGTGCAAACTTTCCAGAGATTCCTTTCAATTGATTGATCAATACTTCGTGATCCTCTTGATCAAAATTTTTGTTTGAGTAATATCCCTCCGTTTTCCAGTAAGGTGGATCAACATAAAAGAATGTTCCTGGACTATCATATTTTTTAATAACATCACGAAAGTCCAGATTCTCACATTTTGTAATTCTTTCAAGTTTCTCTTTCATTTTATAGTTTACCAATCGATCTCGAAAATTATCAAATTTACAAGTTTGTTCTTTGATATCCTGAAACGGACTCGTCATGATCTTAGATCCTGAGAATACCTGAGTAGCGATGTAAGAGTATTTCAATCCGAGATCATAATCTCCGAGATCAAAAGATTCAAAACATTCGATCGAATTGATTTCTTTCTGGTATTTATCAAAGAGATCAGGATCCTGGACTTTTACATCCTTGATCCTTTGGTAGAATTCGTCTGGATTGCTACAACATTCAAAAAGATTCGTCATGAACCGATTGAAATCGTTGTAAATAATTCTCTCCAGAGATCTCTTTTTGTGTATTGATCCGTTTATATATACCCAGAACGCTCCTCCGAAAACCTCAACATAAGTATCGAATTCCTGTGGAATGAATCCTCCGATCCACTCGGACATATTTGCTTTACCACCCATGTATGGAATCATGATCGACAAATTTTACAAACTCCATTTTTGAACATTGACATTCTGGCACATTTTTTACAAAATTTAAAAACTATACTCATGATCTTTTATTTTTTAGGTAACTTCTTAATGATTTGTCCGATGTCCTGGACGCTCCTGGATCTTTGAAAGAGTTCGAGATCCTTTCCTGTTCAGAAACAACCAGATCTGTTCTCCTTTGATCCCACTTTTGAATCCATTCCATAAGAACGCCACCATCCAATCGATCGTAGATCTTTCCATACTTTCCGATCTTTCCCTGTTTGAAACAAAACGCGATCTCATACAATGTTAAAAAAGGATACTCTGAAAGGATCAATCCAGCAACCTCAACAATTCCATTCTCGTCCATCTTTCGTTTAGTATCGAGAAAATTTTGGACTCCAATAATCAAAAGAGAGATCTCGTCCAGGATCAACTCTGGATCCTCTCTACTTATTCGAATGATCGATTTGATCTCTCTGTGATCACTCATGATCTCGGTAATCAATTTACTCTCGTTTAACATAAGGATTTGTTTTTTGAATAGATCTGGTCTGATTGCGGGTGAACATGGAACCAGAGAGGTCTCAATGATCCTCAGATCCTTACTTTGATTGTTGCCTTTCTCTGATCTTATCTTCAAGTCCTTGAGTACTTTTTTGATTGGTAGTTTGTCCATTTTTGATCTGGTTTAATATGTTAGTTAAATTTGAATTTAATTGAGATAGTTTGATCTGTTTCTGTAAGAAAGGTTCTACCCGATCAAAATTCTTTAAAACAAACGCCCACGCAACGAGAGGATCGTCAGAGATCCCTTTCAGGTATTTGATTATTGATTTCGCCGCCTTTCCCTCCATTCCATTGTGTGGAGGTGGGACTCCGATCCGATCAGTTATCCAGTCGAAATACATTTTTACAAACTCTCCATAGATCGGAGGATCTTGATCCTCCTGTATTGGTTTAGTATAAGGTTTAGTATATGTATTAGTATCTGGTATAGGTTTCTCGATCTTAATAATTCGACTTTCTGTTTTAGGTAATTCGATTTCAGTTTTTACATTACTCCAATTATCTCTCTCAAGTAATCGAGAATCTTTGAATGTATACCACTTTGTTTTATCGTATGTGGATTGATTGAAGTTACCTACTTCGAGTGCCCCCTGATCCACCAATGATTTGAGAATTCTCGAGATCTGTGACTTACTCCAAAAAGGGAACACTTTCTCGAATGATTTGACTGAGTTATAAGTCCAGAAAGATCCATCGTGTTCGTGTCTGTTATTTGCCTGATTTTTTAAGATCCAGAATTGAAAATTTTTGATCATGATTGACTCCGAGAGTCCGTATTCTTTTGCTATGTATATATTGAAATTGTATTCCATGTTTAAATTGATTGAGGTATTCGTAATGTTATAACTCCAGAAACCAAAAGATCGTAAAGATCTTGATCAATTTCTGAAATTTCTAACTCGAACAAGGAGAGTCCGATCTCTTTGAATCTTCTGTTTATATATTCGGATACTTGTATTTCTGAAAGTCCTGTATACAGGAAGTTTCTTTCTGATTTGTAATTCGTTATCGTTATTAAACCAAAAGGGACTCTTTTCGATCTTTCTCTCCGTATTGTTCTCATTACCTGATTATTAAATTGTATAGTTTATTTTCACTTATTTTGACTTTTCTACTTATTATTGGTAAGTAAGGTAGGAATCGGATCTCCTCTCTCATGAACCGATCAATTGTCGGTCTTGAGATCTCCAGAAGATCCAGGATCTCCTCCTTTGTTTCAAAATTATCTTTTAGGATTTGTTGAAACATTGAGAGTGGGATCCAAGATCTCATCTTTTTAATTTTACGGCTATAACCTCAGATCCAGGAGTGTACTTCGCTGGTTGAATGATCTCTCCATGTTGTGAGATCATTTGATTACCTGACTCGTTCAATTTATAAGATTGTTTGTGTTGATCCTCCAGGATCTTGATCCTCTCTTTCAATTCCATGATCTCAGGAATCTCTTTGAAATCCCATCGTCCCGCACCATTTCTCAATTGTAAAGACGCCCCATGTATCAGGAGATCCTTTGATTCTGGTCCATAGGTTGCGAGTTCAGTAATTGCGTAATCTTTCAATTTTTTGTTCGCCAATTTACAAGTTTCCTCCATGTGTTTGATTGCGACAAACGCCTCAAGAGAATTTACATCCCCTCTCTCGACTGCGTCAACTATGTCCGCCGCACCTTTTGATACTGATCCATGATCCAGGATCGTCATTTGATTTTCTATTTTCATTGTTTTAATTTTAGAAAGGACAATCATCCTCGTTAGTATTATTTTCTTTCTCCATTTGATCAATAACAATCGTTGAATCCTCCGAATGAATTTTCTTGTATTCTGGAGTTTCTTTGATCTGTTCAACGATCCAGGTTGGTAGACTTTCAATGAAATCCTCTGAGAAATTATCGTTGTAATCAAAGATCTGATTTTTATTGATTTGATCTGGTGCCTTGATTCCCTTTGGAATTCCAGAGATTGAGGAGATCCTGGCGTATGTATTCCCTCCTTTTGTATCCTTATGAATTACACCAAGAGAACAAGGTATTCCAATTAAATTCAGGATGTCGAATTCTCTCGCCTCTTTGTCCGAGAATGTTTTCCCTCTCCATGATTCCAGATCCTTTCTGAGATTTGCTTTCTCGTGCATAGACAAAGTATATTCTTTGTCAATAACCATCGGTTGTTCTCCTTGATCCTCTGAAAATACTCTCATTTCTCCAGGAATCTCGAAAGATATTCGGACTTTGTCCGTTTCCTTAGTTTCTCCGAGATATTCCCAAGTTGTGGTTCCAATATGAACCATACTGAAACATCTTGCGATGTGGGTTCCAGATGGAACCTGTTCTCTTTTACTTTCTTTTTGTTTTGCGACTATACTCATTTTATTAAATTTTTGAGTGATTGTTTGTGATCCTCTTTTTTACGGCAGGATCTTACTCCGTTTATTCTTTCGTTATAATTAGTTAGAATTTTCAAAACATTCGGATCTTTGTCTGATCCAATGTAATAACTGTTCCAAAGATTGTTCCAATACTCGTCATCTTTGAATCGATCTTCATTCGATTGTTCCTCCTCTCTCATTTTCAGAAAGTGATCTCCAGACAGACTCATGATTGCAATCGATTTAGTGTTGTCTTAGCGATTAAAACCGCCGATCCGATATGTAAGAGGTTAATCGTTAAAAAACTCGTTACATTCATTTTTAGAGGATCCTTTGATCCTTGTAATTCTACAACCTTTCGAGAAAGGGATCCGATCAGAATTGTATCAAAATTTTTGTATCGATCAGGTAGATTCCCTTTTTTATCTGAAAGAGAGATCTCCTCAAAAGTTCCGATCTTGTCGTGTATTTCTACTATCGATTTGATTTCGAGATCCTGGATCCCTCCATCGTTTTTCCAATGTACTCCGTTCATAGTATAATGTTTAACTTTCTTTTCTCCTCGTAATTCGGGATCTCCGAATGATCCTCCGAGAATAGATCCTCTGTCTGATTGTAGTTTACAACATTCAGAGTTTCTCCGTTGAATTTGATTTCAAAGGTGGAGATCTTCTGATCCTCTGAGTTAGTAGATTCCAGATGAGTTACCTGGAGATTTGCGATTCGGTATTTTGTATTTTTGGATCGTCCAACAAATATCTCCATTTTTGAGAATTCATTACATCCGAATGATTTTGATCCTTTTCGATCTGTTTTAGTATCGAAATATATTTTTGAGTGATATGACATTTTTTTATTTTTTATTTTGAATTAAATTGTGAAGAGTCTGAGAGTCCGTTTCCATGTCTTTCAAGTGCCAGGAAGATACTTTCTCGTACTTTCCGTAGGAGGAGTAAAAAAGAGAATCAGCGATCTTCTCGTATACAATTAGTTCCCTTGAATTCTGAGAGATCTTTTTGGAGTAGAAAGAAAGATCCTCCTCAGTATTCTCTTGATGAACCTCCTCTTTTCTTTTCGCATAATAGAGAATGTCCTTTGTTAATGATTCGATCCTTGATTTGATCGTTTCTAAAAATAGTTTGTTTTCCTCCTTTCCAAGATTAAGGAAAGAGAATTCTTGTTCGATTTGATTTGTGTCCATTTTTTGTTTATTTATTTAATTGATAACCATTTGATTTGTAATTGATCGTTCGAATGTATGTGGATCCTGTTGAGGTCCAATGTTCACACGCGATTCCTGTTTCGAGAAAGATTACTTTCTCAAGAGTTTTCCCTTTGATTTTTGGATCTGATTTTTTGAATAAGTCCAGGATCCTGTAAAAAATTGATTTCATTGATTTGTTTTGATTAGTTAATAAATTGTGAAGTAATATTTTCGTTATCGATCTTTCTCATTGTATTAAAAAAAGATTTGTAAATTGATCCAGCAGGATCCAAGTATTCAGAATCAGGATGTTTCCATCTCATCTCTCCTCCATTCATGTGATGTCTGTTGATCACTTCGATCGAGTATCCTTTCATGATTCGATCAACCACTTTCTGTTGAGGTGGAGTGAATTTGATTTCTTTGATCAATGTTTGAAAGATCTCGATCCTGTCTTTTGAATTCAATCGATCCATCCAATCCTCAGAAAGATATGAGATGTGGATTCCCATCTCCAAGTCTGGAGATCCATCTGAATTCATAGGGTAAACAGTTTCTTGTTTTTTATCCAATAAGGATCCAACACTTTGTAATTTTATCATTTTTTTTTTTTGATTTATTTAATTGATTTATTTGATTAGTATTTTACACTTCCGAGATATTTATCTCCAAGATATCTCCAGGTCTGAATGATATCGTATTGATCAAGATCCAAAGATTTGATGTAAGATTTAATTTCTGATAATGTATCGAATGATTCAGAATAAGTGTCCCCCTCCTCGTCCCTGATTTCGATTTCGTAACTGTAATTTTCTGTTGACATGTTTGATTTATTTAATTGATTTATGTATTGCAAATATAAAGAATATTTTATATTAGGGTATACTTTTATCAATTAAAGTTATTAAGTATCAAAACTTAAAAACAGAATACTACCGATTTTCTGGAGGGTTCGATCTTTCGAACGATGTGAAAATAATTGGAATTATTGAGATCAAAGAAAGTGAAATATTGAAATAATTCAATCCGTTGAGGTTCATATCTTGAACGGCAGCGATTGCCAGGAGTCCAGATACTGTTCTCTTACTTGATAACTTTCCTTTTGTATCTTTGAATAAACCGAGTAGAGTATCTCCAAACTTCAAAGCGTTATCAACAATAGGAACCCCACCATTGATTGTTATACCATTTGATTGAGATCTTGATCTCGTAAATAGATTGAGGATCCTTTTGAACATTACAGAGATCCTCCTCCTACTTTTCTGTTTGGAATGATCGCGTCCAGGATCCCCTTGATCTTTCCATAAATTGTGTTGTCCTTTTCGGTTGGAGTTAAACGAACGATCAATTCAAATACGATCATACATACCGAAATAATTTCCCAAAGATTTGTTGTAATAAAAGACATAATTTTTTTGTTTTATTTATTAAAGTTTTTTTTTGTTTATATTTTTATCCAGGATACCAATTGATTTCGCCCAATTTTCTACATGGAAAGATGGACACGCCTTGTTTGAGAATTGATTGTGTCCAGAAAGTAAGATCTCAGGGTTTCTCAATATCTCGTGTTTAACATAGATCTCAAGAGTTTCCTTTTGTTTTGATGTCCTTGTATCTTTTGATTGGTATGATCCGTTAGACCTCTCCGATTCAACTCCTCCGACATATACGACATGTTTACTCCATGCGTTTTCTCCTTTAACACCCCAAGTCATTTCAGAGGATTCGATCAATTGATCAAAAGGATTTGATCCCTCAGCAAAATGAATATTTTCAAGAGATCCATCCAGGTGGATCATATCAGAGTAACCTACTCTACTCCACCCTCTTTTATTCATGTGCCAATCTCTGATCGTATCACTTGAGATCTCCTGTCCCTCGCGAGTCGCCGTACAATGAATAACTAAGTATTTTATTTTATTTTTTGACATTCTTTTTATTTTCGCAAATCAATTTGTAAATTTTTATTCCCGTATAAATTGCTGAGAATAAGAGTACCGTTATTGTCAACATTCTTTCTATATTAGTAAGACTCAATCCGATCGCACCAACATTCAGTAAAATGGTTCCGTCATTTGTAAAACTGTTACCGATTTTTAACATTAGATCTCTTGTCATTTTTTTTAATTTTTGAGAGATAAACTTTCAATTTTCTCTCGTTCTCTTTTCTGGCGGTTTCTCTTTTCATTACCCGATCTCCATTCCACCCTCGTAGTAGATACTTGATTTCGTTGGACACATTTGATCAGAAGTTACTTGTACTGAATATTCAGGAAACTTACTGGAATTCGCACACAAATAACTGATCAATCTTTCCGAGTAGAATTGTGCCTTGTCTCTTTCTGTTTCAATCAATCGATCCAACTCTCCTCTTGTTATTGCGGTTGAATCCTCAGAACTGAAAGTGGAGAGAGATCCATTGTTGATCTTGTATAAACAATCGGGTAAGATCTCAACCAAACTCCAATGTAATGTAGTAGACATTACTCTTTTCTCCAGGAGATTTCTGTAATCAACATTTGCGGCTAACAGAATATCTCCTGTCTGTATCAGATCTTGTAATTTCTCGTAAAGATTAGATCCAAGTAATTCCTGGATCCAGATATCCTGTGCAACAATTATTTTCGGTTCTAAAAAAGTAGGATCTACTGATCCGTTTATTGTAGAGAATCTTTTCAGATAGTCCTCGTCAATGAATAGTATCGCTTGTGGTATTGCCATAATTTAGTCGTTTAATACTTTCGGGTTAACATGAGTAGCGGTAGGATTTACAATCGGTAAAGATGGTCCAACCGTATCGAGATATCCTCTACCTACGATCTTGAAATGTTTCATTCGATCAGCGGGTAAGAATTGTCCTCCTTTGTAAATTTTCCCACCGACATCCATCGTCTTTCCACGAGGTACTCTCCTTAAAAAATAAGTCAATCGTTTCCACTTATGTCTACAATTGTATGATCCTTTCCAAAGAAAGATCGAGTATCGTCCGAAAGGTTTATTTGTATTTGACATCGTCATTTTTGTGATGTCCTCTTTTCTGTATATCCTCAATCTATTTGTAGTGATCATATCAATACAAAACTTACGGGATGTTGAGATCGGTTGAGGTCCAGCGTATTTGTATCTTATTCTGTAAAACCCTGAGTCCATGTATGATCTTGCGTCTGGATCACTTTCAATAGAGAACGCGAATTTGTTCGTGTAGAATTGATCATTACTCGGTTCGATATCTACAACCTCCTCCTCAATACAGATCCAATCTTTCTCGAACAGATCCTGATCCTCTCCGAGATCCTTGATCGATTCTAACGCCCTGTTCTCCTCCTCCTCGTCTGGTATATATTTATTGTCTGTTGATTCAATAGGATCCACCGAAAGATCTGTCCGATCAGTATCACAACATGATCCAGAAAGGTTCTCCTGACTGGAGATCTCGTTCTCATCTAATTGAGGGATGTCTTTCTCAACGATCGAGATCGGTTTCATACTCTCGAAATAAAGATCAAGAGAGATCCCTACCTCTTTTAATATCATGTTTAAAGATTTCAAAACAATTTGTTGGAAAGGTTGAACAACCGTCGCCTCAAATAATTCGAACGCCGTTCTCAATTCGTCAGCGTTATTACCGAGTCCAGATTGATCCTTGATTCCGAATAACATCGGACTTGTTACTCTGTGTCCGATCATAATTTTTTGTGTTACCTCAGTAGATAAAAATTGGTATTGTTTATCAGCGTCAGAAAGTGGAAACGGAGTAATGTCTGGAGATCGATCCTTTCCGTCTGAGAATGTAAGAACAAACTTTCCAGCGTTTGTCGGTCCTTGTAGTTCTTGTTTAATATCTTGTTTCAATTTTCTCCTCTTTTCAAGTGGTGGTATTCCGTTATTAAAATTCATCATGAAACTCGGTGCCAGTCCGTTCTTGATATTGTTGAGGTGGTAAATTGCTATCTCTTTGTCCAATTCAATGTAGTTAATTGATCCCAAGTAATCAGGTTTCGGGTAATAAGTATCTCCTACTGAATATCCAGAAACACATAACAATTGATTAGGATACAAATTTTTCTCCTCTGGATTGAACGCCTTGATCTCCTCTGGAGTATTCTCTTTCTTTCTATAATTTTGCCAGTCTTTTGAATAAAAGTAAGATTCGACAATTCCGTCCTCGTTCTGTTCTCCTGATCGAATATCCTGGAAAGGAATGTGTAGGATCTCAGTAAAAGTAGATCGATCAATTGAGTAAACTACATTCATGTAATATCCTCCAAACACTTTCAGATCCTTGATACATTTTTTGATCTCGTCCTGATCGATCGTTTGTAAGAAAGATTTCAACCTCAACCATTGATCTGGTTTTTGATCTTTGTCGTTTGCGTTCAATCCCTCTCCGTATATCATGTCAGAGATACCATTGATCAACGCCGAATGAATTGAGGAGTTTTGATACAATTCAATTAAAAAGTCAGGATACGAGTTTGAATCTCCATACTCGATCCATCCATTACGATTCTGTTTCTCTGAGAAATCCTGATCGTAATGTGATGAGAAACTTGAAACCTCAACTTCTGTTCCTTTTTGAATTTTGTTTTGTGATCTTTTTGTCATTTTATTTTATCCGTTATAAGCGATTGTAGATGGAACATCTTGATCAAACTCGTTATAGTAATCTTGTTCCTCTCCGATCAACGCCAACCCTCTCTCAATGAAACAAAACTTTCCTGTATCTGAAAAGTCTGGTTCTCCTGAAATCTCAACAGAATCAGATACCCAGCAAATGTACGAAAAATATCCACCATTTGTAAACCTAATACCTCCGTTATTAACATCCGATGTAATCAAAGTAGAAATTTGAGGTATGATCCAGTACCTTTCTCCGAGTATTGGATTGATTCCTTTTGGTCTAATCAATGGAATCCCTGTTCGAAACTTCTCTTTTGTTAACTCGTCAGTAAACTCGAATATTATTTGTAAAGGAACCAACAAAGGATCTCTCCTTTTGTACTCCTCATGTCCTGTAATGTATATGATTTGATTGACTGTATCACTTTTCAAATGAATCATTTACTTACTTTTTTTTATCTTCTCTGTTTTGATAACCAGATCAGGACAATGTTTGTTTACTATTTTTAAAGTATTTTGATCAGCGGTAGTAAGATCGATCTCTTTGGATCCGATCCAAACCCTGTCAACTAAATTTTTGTAAATTCCTTTACTCATTTTATAAATTTTAGTAAAAAAAGGGACTTCTGTATTGAAATACAAGAGTCCCTTTCTTAAATTAAGTTACTATTTTGTTAGTTAGATCCCCTGTTACTTTTAGTATGCGGGTACAACTGTAACTGTAGAGTAATTGTCAAGTGGAGTCGCCGTATAAGGTTCACAGAATCGTGCTGGTTCTTTCTCATCAGCCGTGAATGTCATCGTGTATCCGTTAAGATCCCCTTTCGCTTTTCCAGACGCCGCCGCCCCTCCAGTAACCTCAGCTGAATCAAATCTACCTACATAAAAAATGTTATTGTTGTTATCAAGAACAAAGATCGACAATCTACCTCTGGAAACATTCTCTAATTCCGCCCGATCAATTGCAGTCAATTGATGTAAAGCGATATTAACTACCTGTTGCCAGAATACAGTAGCGTTCTCAATATTTGCCGTAATAGTTTCTGTGAAATCTCCTACTCCTTTACTCAATTCATATCTGTAAACTGTTGCCGTTGGTAACGCTGAGATCTCTCCGTTTGTTCCTCCAGTAACAACTCCAGTAGTGAAATCTGAATGTGATCCAATAAAGATCGTCTTGATCCCTCCGATCGCGTCCTTACATTTAAGTAATCTACCCGCTGTTAAAGTACACGCCATAATTTTGGTATTTTATTAAGTTATTATTTGTTTAATTACGCCGTAGTTTTGAATGTTACAACATCCTCTCCAACTGCAATCTGAGTCGCTCCTGTGAATCTGTAAACCACTCTCACATTATCCGATCCGTCAAGATTACCCATGTCCAAAACTTTCGCCTCATTCATATCTCCAGTCAGATTTGTTCCAAAGAATAAGTTCGTTCTTAATGAACATAACATTCTCTTGTCAGACATTCCGTTAGCGATCTCCATTTGGATTCCATCGTAATTCAAAGGTTTAACTCCAACAAACGCTTGGTATTGGTAATTGTTCGCCCCAAGTGCGTGAATATACGCCGACGCTACTGCAGGAGATACATACAATCTCAAATCAGCGTGAAATAATAATTGTGAAGGTAACGCCGCCTTAACTAATTCTAAACATTCGATAACCTCAGCTGGTAATGTTGGTTTTAATAACGCCGTAGTTACTTTCTGAGCCGCGGGAACAAATGTTCCTACATCAGCGATTGTTACCAATCCATCGAATGATTGATATGTACCACCTCCTGTTTTATTACCTTGCCAGATATTGTACTCAACATCTTGTCCAATCTTTCCAGCGATATGAAGTAAAAGGAATGTTTCAAAGTTAGGTGGAATGATCGCGTCAACTCTCAATCCTCCTGTGTTCATCGCCTCCCAATCCTCACGAAATGGTTGTTTACAAAGTTGTAAATTAACCATTAAATTCTCGGGAGTAATAATTCTTTCAGCAAGAGTAACTTGTCCAGCCGCAGTGAAATCACATGATTGTGAAGTAATCAATTCCGCCGAACTTAAAGTTTTAAGTACTCCTTTATATTTTACATTTTCTTTGATCTCAATCAATCCCTCACTTAATGTCTTACCAGAAAGTAACGCCGCCGAGATATACGCCTGTGCTAATTCTCCAGCGTATGTAGTAGAAATTACGGGGTTTACTGCCGCCGCAAAATTTTGTTTTGTTATTCTATTCATTGTCTTAATTATTATATTTGTTAAAAATTGAATTCGCTCTTTCCGATACTGACATTTCAGTTAATGGTTTTGCGATCTCCACTTTCTGAACCTGAGTATTCTTTCTCGAGATCAATGGTTTCGTTGCTGAGAATTTTTTCATGTTAGCGTTGATCTCTTTACTCAAAGTTTCGATTTTTGAATCAAAGTCTTTCGACATTTGTTCGATCACTTTGATTAGATCCGCCTTTGAAACTTTCTGTGCCTCAACCTCAACCACTTCTTCTTCTTCTACTTCTACTTCTTCTGGTTCTCTGATCTCTGTAACTGTTCCATCTTCAATCACAAGAATTCTACCATCTTCAAGTTCGAACTCTCCTGTTGGAAGTGGCATCTTACTACCATCGTCAGAAACAACATACGCAAGTACTCCAGCAACCCACTCCTCAGCGTCTGTACCTACAATAGTACCATCCGTCAAAGTCGCCTCCATCGCGAGATTGATGTTTGATTCCATTCCAAGTAACGCCTTGATTTTTTCAATTTTAGACATAATTTTTTTTTAAATTTATTTGTATTAGTTAATAGTATAGTATAAAAATAATCGATTCGTTCCCTTTTTAACTCTCGTATTTAGAACACTTAAAAATAGTGTAGAAATTTTAACACTCCTAACTAATTGATTGTCAGGCGTTAACATGTACTTTTAAAAGTGATCCTCTCATAAGCAAAATGTATGTAAATTCCTTAGACCTCACGAAAAGATGTCCAGAATGTTCCTGAGTATTCCTACTATTTAATGTTTTATTTTTCCGAGATTATTTTTTTGATCTTATTTTCAAGATTCTGATCACTAAAATTCGATGTAATTTCTGCGATCTTCTTTTTGCGATACTCAAATTTGTTAGTGAAAAAACCCTCAATACTGAATCCTTTTACTTTTCCCTCTTTGATTTGATCTTTCCAGATCTTCTCGTTATTTACTTTTATTGCTACCAACCAAGTTCCCAAAGGAACACGAAAACCGTAAGGAACAGATTTGTCGATCTCTGATTCTTTGATCCAAGTTTCGACAACAGAAAGATCCTGGATCTTTTCAGAATGTTCCAGAGTCGAATTGTGGTGTTTATTATTTATTAAAAAAAGTTGACTCGCTTTCCTTACTGTTGATTTTGAAAACCAAACAAAATACTCCTCTCCTGATTTTCTATCGTATCGGTGGATCTGTTTGTTCGGGATCAATGCGGGTCCGATTAAGATCCTACGATCAAGATCAGCGACCGCGAAAGTAAATTTACTTTTTTCCTGGTTATTAAATGCGAGAAAGTTTTCCTCAATCGCTGGTTCTGATACTAACGAGATAGCGTCGACACCAAAGTCTTTCTCCTCCTCGTCAATGATTAGTTCGATAATTCTGTTTGACATTTTTTTTAGTTTTAGTTATTTAATTTTATTATTTATAAAGTTGCCTGATCCTCTACCACTACTGTCGCCTCCTGTGATGAGGTTACATCTGATTCGAGTACATACGCTCGTGCTGGTGGAAAGTTTGAAGATCCAAGTTCATCCTCTGAATCCCCTGATCCTAAAAATGAGAAATCAATACCAGCGGTAGGATCTGAGTTTACTGATTGAGGTAAAGATCCTCCTCCACCTCCCGCCGATGGTGTTGGTCCTGATCCTCCTCCTCCGTCCCCCTCAATCTCAACCGAATCAGATTCAGCCAACGCCGCCTTTGCCGATACTACCGCACCAAGAACAGTCGCAATTCCACTCGCAATATACGAAACTAAAAGGAACGGTGCCGCTGGTCCACCCGCCGCCGACGCCGCCGACGCTCCAGCAATTGTCGCCGAAATACTCTTCGCCGTATCGATTGCGATCTGTGCGACTGCGATTTGTTTCTGTATTCTTTTTGCCCGTTTTCCCTCTCCTCCAGTAAGTGAAACGATTGAGGATAACGCTTTCAATCCATCCTGTGCGATTGACATTTTTGCGTCTGAGATCGCTTTCGATGTTGCGAGATCTTTCGCGTCTGCGATCTTCTTTTGATCAGCGTCATACTTGATCTTCTTATCTTTTAACTCTGAGGATAAGATTGAGTATTTGTCCTCGATTGCGAGTTTCATCTCCTCAAAGTTTTCCATGTTCTCGATCTTCAAGAGATCCGATTCCATCTTTTGTTCGAGTTCAAGTGCCGATCTTTCAAACGCGTCCTCTGTTTCCATTAACGCGATCTCATCCAACAAAGTGGATAACTCCGCCGCCTCCGATCTCACTTTCTCCTTGTCTGATTCAATTCCCGCCAATCTCTCCTCCTCCGCCTTGTCGTCATCTTCTTTCTGTTTATCTCTACTCTCTTTTCTTTTCTCTCTTTTCTCTCTTGCGACATTTGCGTTGAATACTTTCAGATTATGTTCCGCCTGGATCCTCGCCTGTTTAGCGTCGTCATACGCTTTCTGGATATCTGATACTTTTGGTAAACCGAGTTCACCCATTACCTCGTCAATTGTTTTACCATCCGCCGCCGCCTTTCTCGCCAACATCTCCTTGTTCGCCTCCCTCGCCGCAATCGCCAACGCCAGTTGTCCAGCGATCGCCGTTTCAGTTGCGAGTGCCTCAGCGATCAACGCGTTCAGGATCTTTCTTTTCATTGTTAGTATATCTTCTGCACCCGCTCCAGTCGCCTCCAACATCTCCAATTCTCTCTCCAATGATCCAATGTATTCCTGACTCGCCTTGAGTGCGTCCTCTTGTGCTTTCTGGAGATCTTGAATTGATTTCGCGTAAGATTTAGTAGTGTCCTCCGCTTTCGCCGCCGCGAAAGATACCTTTTCGATTGATGAGATCATTTTGATATTAACTCCTGGTACTTTATTCAATTGTTTGATCAACCAATTCACTCCATCGATTACCATGTTGAACGCTCCAATGAAAGTGTTGACCAGGAATTCCGCAACCACTTTTAAACCTTGATACAGAAAGTCAAAATTCGCTACCAAGATTCCCACCAGGACAACGATCGCTCCGATTCCTGTGGATACTAACGCCAATCTGAATAACTTCAATCCTGTTGTCGCCGCACCAGTAACGAATGTATAAACCGTTGTCGCCGCCGATAACAATCCCTGTCCAATCGCCGTCTGTGCGAGAGTTTGTAGTAATTTAGATTCAGCGATCTGTCTGATTCCTACCGCGATTGCGATCGCTCCTTGTGCCTTAACCATTAACTTCTCGAGATTCTTATTCTCAGAACCAAACAACGCCATCGCACCAGTCGCCACCGCAATAGATCCAGAGATCCCCTCAGCGAATTTTACAAATTGTTCCGCCTTTACAGATGGATCCAATGCGTCTACCTGTCTTTGAAATACATTGAGTTCTCCTTTTGCCACTCCAAGTTCTTTCGACAATCGTTTAAACTCCTCCGATCCAAAGTCCGCCGACTTCAATTGATCCTCCAATGATCCTACCGCTGATTCTAACTCGTGCATGTTATTTACACTTTCTGCGACTCCATCGATCTGGAGATCTACTACATATTTTTTTGCCATGTTATTTCTTTTTAATTGTAAAGTGTGGATTTATTTGATCGTATGAAATTGTTACGGTTCCCGCCACAAATTCTGGTGGAGATCCCTTTCCAGTCCATTGTAGAAACATCTTGATATCTGAACCTAAAACTAAAACTAATTTTATGTTTATACCATTAACTCCGAGTTGTTTAATTACCGAGAAGTCTGGAGAGATCGATCTGTATCCTCCAGAGTCCCTCCACACGATGTTCTCTCCTGTGTAGGAGGATATGTTCAGAGTTGTAAAAGATCCTCTCTCCTGACACATTATGAGATCCCCTGAAATCCTCCACGCTGACAGGGTTTCCAATGTCCAGAGATTTGTTTCCTTTCCTTGTAAATATATCGGAACCACCAACGATCCTCTTTCTGATCCTGGAATGAATCCACCCTCAAAAGAAAAGATCAAAGTTCCGTGCTGAGATCGTCCGATCCTCTCATCTTCAATCGTTCTGTCTTGATAATTAGATCCACCGAGTACTCTTTCTCCTTGTCTCCACGCTCGAGAATTATCTCCAGAGATCTGGATTCCATTTGAAGTTAAACCAAAATTTTGTAAACCAGTAACTCGTCCCTCTGGATTGAAGATCTCGTTTTCTGATCCATAGATTCTCGATGAGGTTGAACCCATTTGGATACTGTTATTGTTTCCTTGAACGATTGAATTCTCTTGATAAACCAAGTTGTTCGATCCCAAAGTAACCCCTGATCTGTTTTGTATTTCATTTTTTGATCCAATGATCAAACCCTCAGATGTTGGAGAAAGTAATCGTGGAGTTACAATTCCTTGTCCTGGAGTATTACCACTTGTGAGAGATCCTGATCCTCCTGAGATATTTGATGAGGTTGGAACATAACATCCAAAAGATCCGTTCGCGTATTGCCAGATGTATCCGTAAGCGGTACAACAAGATTGAGTTCCTGTTTGATTGTTTAGGATTCCGTTTGAGAATAAGATCTGTCCAGTTAAAGAAGATGAGTCAGGAACCCACTCACATTCAACATCTTTCGATGGTAATTTTATAAGTTCCACTTTTGTGGAATCATTCGAGTTAATAGCAAAACCGTTTATTTTGTTGATCCTCCAATACGAATCCTTGATCCAGATCTTGTCATTAAACTTAAACGAAAATATATCTTCTGTGTCAAGTTGAAAGTTTCCGATCATGATCCTGGATGTTGAATCGTAAAGTTCTGCGATATATTTTTCCCAGAATCTGTAATACAATGTTTTGAAAGGGATCCCAGAAACAGGATGGAACGGAACATCTACTCCAAAATTAAGATCATAATCTAAAACAGTAGGAGTTGCGTTCTGGTAATGTCCGACTCTCGGATATGTTGTTCTTGTTGATATCGCACCCGCGTCCGTTCTGAAATACCAATCAGCACAAGGAACCAATCCACTCCACACCAAGATTCTCGGTGCGACTTCAATCGGTAATCCTGTTGAATCGAAAAACTTTGGAATGATCGCGTCATGTCCTGAGATTGTATTACATGGAGTTGGAGAGAATTCTACCTCGATCTTCTTTTCTCCTTTTGCGAAGTCAGATCCTACCTGGTCGATATATTTTCGTCCGTAAATTCGATTCGCTTGTGCCTCAGATATCACATTGAGTATATCTTTCTCCTCTTTGTATGTAAAATTCAATGTTCCGTTCTGGAGATCAGTTGTTGGTTTTAATTGATAGTCCTTTTTTATGTCGAGTTTATCTGTCCAATCTACAACATCGCCTGAATCAATCCAGGAGGTGTAAGGTTCAATATTCAATCGAGTAGGAACATCCGAATCCGCCTCAATGATCAGATTGAACATTTTCGTTAATGAAGTTAGTAGGTCGATCGCTTTCATGTCTGGTGCGATCTCTGACATTACAACCGTATTCCCAAAGATCTGAGGAGAGTTTTGAAATACTCTCCAATACGCTCCACCCGCTCCAGATCCTGTTTCATACAAAAGGATTTGTCCTGTCAATGGATCCACAGGAGTTGCGGAGTATGAGAAATTCCATTGTTGGTTATTGATTGATCCTCCTGTATTATTTGATACCACAAGTCGAAAATACTCTCCGACTACTGCGGTGTTAAATGCGTGTGCTCCTGGCATATTCGTAACAGTATCAGTCGCCCCGTTTCCGATTGAGTTGAAATCTGCGTCATGAAATGTAGTGTTCCCAGCCGTAAAGAGAATGTCTGGAGATTTCTCGATCATCATTCCAATCGTTTTCTGGTTGTTTATGATTCCACCATCGTTTCGGATCCTACCTCTATACTGAACAAAATGTTGTCCAGGAACGGTAACCTTATAATATTGAAAAGTGAATCCCTGAGAGTCCACCGCGATCCCTGTTGATCCAGATGGATCGAATCCTCCGTCAATTGTTGCAATCGAAAAGACAGGAACAGGTCTAACATCTCCATAGTAAAGAAACGAATCTGTATGGTTTGAATTCGATGTCAATGTTGCGTTCCTCTGATTACTTGCGATAACTCCCTCAGTAAAATTCCACGCCGCGTTCGTTTTACAAGAAACAACCAGAGAATTATACATCGGATCATTTGTAAAGAAATCAGAATTGTAAGTGAATCCCTCCTCCTCAAATATTGCGTCCATGAGATCTCTCAGTTTCAACATTGGTTTGAAATATTGAGTTTGAATCGGACTTGTAATATCAGCAAATAAAGCGATCCCAGATCCCGACGCGCTTAAACCCGCCCCGTAATCGGCAAGTGGATAAACTACTTTACCACCGAATAAAGTATCCGTCCAGGAATTCAATACATTTGTAGAGTTAAATTCATGATCCAAAGTATCAAGATATGTTGTGTAATCTGAAATTTTCTTGTCAGCCATTCCCGCACCCAAAGTCGCAACCTCTCCGAAAACAATGATCTCGAATTCTGAGTATCTTCCTTTCTGTATGATCACATTTTTTAATTGGAGGTATCCAGATAACTGAGGTATCGTTTCATACTCAATTACACAAGACGCTTTCTTTTTTGGATTGAATGATCCCTCAGCGTTTGTATCAAAAATAGGTCCAAAAAATGAAATGTTATTCTCTGTTGCTGGTATCCTGAAACTCTTTGAAAAGTTGGAATTCGTTTTCGAGAAGTCCTGGACATTACTGAATTGATATGTTGCCGAGATTGAGATCTTGTCGTATAGATCAAGGTATGTCTGTCCTGTTCCAGGATCCTGATCCCACACTCGAATGATTGTAGTTCCTTTTTTCATTTTTTAACCTTTTGAATTATACTGAGTATTAGATTCTTGTATTTTGATTTTCGCCTGTTTCGGTTTTCCTACTTCTGTTCTCTGAAACGCAAAGTTAGAATCAAGAACATTACATGGTATGAAAGGATGTAGGATTCCCGCCTGTCCACATAATTGAAAGAATACACTTGATGACTTTACTATATTTGAAAGGAATCGAAATTCCCAAGTTTCCAGGAATCCAGTCGACAGAGTGTAATTGACTTCTGGATATACTTGAGTATCCTGTTTCCCTCTCTGATCTGTTTGATATGTAAAAGGAGTTGCGAATCCGTCCGCTGATCCATAGTTACCCCTGATCTTAGTGTATGATTTTCTGGATACTTTTACATTCTCTTGTGAAAATTTACCGAAATTATAGTAGTCCCAACCTCCAAGATCATTCAACCACATAACTCGATAATAGGGTAAAGATCCATCTGATTCGGATTTGTTTTTACCTCCACAATTATCTTCACCCCAAACGAAAACATAAGGTTCAGTATTGTTCCCTCCTCCTTGTCCTGAATTGAATTGAAAGGAATACCAAGCGAGATCGGCACCCAAAGATTGAGGAGTCCAATTCGATGGAATCAATCCCGCACCTCCTACCTGAGAGATATTTGATGGTCCTACACCCATGTGGATCAATTTCTGAGTTGGAGATACATTACCTCCAGGATATAACGGTATGTTGATTGCGAAAGATGTTCCATCTCGTTTCCAAACTCTGTAAAGAACATCTGTATTAAAATTTCCAGTCAGGTAAGTTCCGTTATCATTCAGGAAAGACATTGTCGAATAATCTCCGAAATAAACCTTTTGTAAAAAGAACGCTCCTCCTGGTAATGGTGCGAGTGGAGATTCATTGTCGAATCCTATTTGTTGAGTATTATTTTGTTCGTTCCTACACCAATCTAAGTTCGATAAAATTCGTCCGTATGTCGATCCTGATCCGTTCGGTAATGCGTAATATTCTGAGGAGTTGTCAATGAAATTGTTGTGTTGATTGAATGTTCCGTTCCAACAAAAGAAATCGTGGGACGCAAGATCAGGGTAGATTACAGGATCTCCAGTCGCCGTTGATGAGTAACTTTCTCCACATTGAATCTCTACTTTTTTGATTGAATTCCCTTGTGATCCTGAGAGGAGTCCTGGTTGGTATAGATTCGGTGCCTTTGCAATAAAAACTGTGGATCCAATGATTTGAGTATCAGCGGACATTACAGATCTCACTATCTCGGCACAATTGAAGATCCCTTTACTTACGGGATTGCTATTTGACAAGACTCTCGCGATCAGAGTTCCATTGATCAATACATCGAACACAAATTTGAATTTAAAGTTTCCGACATTAGTTGAATTTACAACAAAGATTAGATCTTTACCCGCTGGTTCGAATCCTCCTGGTTTTTGATTTATTGTGATTGACATATTAAAATAATTTTATAATTTTTAGTTTTTCAAGTGCGTAGTCCATTTGTTCCTCAATATCGTCCGCAAATTTAAGTTGTAGATCCTTGTCCAATTTTTTGAATTCCTTGTCAAATGCGTCAGCGTAAAAGTGAGTCGCCTCCGTTCCATACCTCCCGATCTTTCGTCCGATGAGATACGCCATCCTTTCGAGAACCTCTGGTGTTTTACTTATGAATCGTCCAGATGAGAGATCTCTCGGTCTGATCGGTTTCGTTTTGATCCATTGTAGGATTGCTCGTGGAGGTGGTTGTTTTCCTGGTTTCCTACCATGTTCAACATAATACGCATATTTACCCGCCTTTCCAGACGCTCCGAATCCGAGAGAGTTATTCATTCCTTGAGTGTTCCAACCCCAGAATAAAGATCGAGAGAGTCGCCCCGATGAGTTGATCTTACTCGGTTTTAATACATTACCCTTTCTGGATCTACCTCTCTTTCTTTTTGTTTCGAGATTCTTTCTCGCCTGTTCAATTACGAGATCAGCAAATCCCTGTAACGCTTTCTCTGTATTTTCAAATTGATCTCTCCACTCCATGATTCAGTTATTTCGATTTCGGTCCAGGTCCAGACTTTCCAGTTCCTACATAAGTTGTGTCATAAGGAGGAACCTCTGGTAAAGGTTGATCACACGCCGATCCTTTGTAATCAACATCGATCTGAATTGTTCCACCCCACCCACAAAGGACATTCTTATACTCCTCAATGAAAGGATCAAAGGAGATCGGTAAAGATACCTGATACTGATCTTTGTATTTCATGTAAAGGAATCCATGTCTTAACTCCGCGTCAAGATCTGTAAGGATCCTGAGAGTGTCTGAGAGGAGGTTTTGAATCTTTAACTCCTTAGTCCCTGTAATGGATCCAGAGGGAACAGGAGATCCAAGTGTAACATCTAACTCAGAATGTAAAAGGGACGCACAAGTAATATCGAATGAATAAGACATTACGCCTTTCGTGAAACTTGCGGTTCCTGGAGTCAGGTGGATCACAGGAAACAGGGTTTTCTTTTGGAGATCCATTACCTCGATCTGTCCGAAAGTGAATTCCTTTACCAAAAGATGTGCCTGAAAATATTCTCGAATGTCGTCTACTATGTTATTTATTGTGATCATAATTTTATAAATTTTGTTGTTGTTGATCCCTCTGTACTTTCGCCTCCTCATCCATTTTGTCTTTTAACCAGGAAAGGTAAGTAAGGGACTCGTAAATTGGAATCTTAGTTACCCGATCAATGTCCAAGATCTTCTCTCCTGACATTATAGCGATCGAGTTATACCACCCGTACTTTTCTGCAACTGAGTTATGAGATCCGTCAGATTCCCTCTCTTGATCAGGGACCGTTCCTCCAGAGTAGAGGTTCTCAAAGTCCTCAGTAAGTCGTGTCCTAAACGCAAAAAAAAAGTCTGTGCCCCGATCACTTTGTCCATTCCTAACTCCAGATACTGATCTGAATTTTCGATGTGAGATTCGTCATACTCCTTGATTGAATATTTGTCCCCGATCTCTGTATCAATCTCTCTCCAAAGGATCGACATTACCTTGTGAGCGTTTTTCCAATACCCTCCCTGTCTCATTAACTCCTCAAAGTCCGCCCACTCTCCAGTCGAGATCTTTGAAAGATTAGGAATGAAACCCAATCTCTTTCCTTTGAATTTAAAGATCTGTTTGAATTTAAAAGATGGTTGTTTTGAAGATATCAGTTTTGTAACCTCTTTGTAGATTCGATTCAGATCCTTGATCGATAGGGATCTCACATTCTTTGCCTTTAGATCACAAAAGATCTCAACGGTTAACATCTTGAGTTCCAGGTTAGACATTGATTCTTTGTTTTCGATCATTTGGTAATTACGAAACTTACCGAGAGTGATTTCTTTCCAACTCGTTGGTACTTCAATTGTGATCTTTTTATTCTCTGATTTTGTTCTCATGTCTTAGTATAGTATAAAAAATTAGTATTCTGTGCTTGTTATATGATTTCGTACTCTCCTGTATATTTGGATTGTAATTTCATGATCAACCCGTATCTGATTGCGTCGATTCCATGATTGAACCGATCGATTGGTTCATTGAGGATCCTTTGATTTTTATCCTCTTTGTATTTATAGTTCCGAAATTCTTTGATCAGGTTGAGAGATCCAGAGGTTACAAATAATTTGTGTGATCTCATGAGATCAATTCCCACCTTGATCGAATCCTTTCCTTTCTTTGTTGGTTTGATATTGTATCCCTGTCGGTAGATCTCCTCAATCGATTTCGGTTCAGCCGAATCGGCGAAGATCTCAGCCGTTCTCCTGATCTCCAAAGATCGAAACTCCTCACAGATGTCCTGGTTAGTTAAACCAGTCGAGTAGATTAACTCCTCAAAATACAACTCATTGTCCCTCTGGTGGATCCTGATCAATGTAGTAGGATCATTTGAGTATCCAAAGTCCAATCCGAAAGAGATCTCTTTGGAGTTCTCAGGGATCCGATCCACCTCTCCAACATTATCAAATACGAGAGATCTGGACTTCCCTCTCTCTCCTAAACCATAAACCCTCCAATAGTTCTCGTCTGCGTCTTTCAATCTCTCGATCTCCTGAATTGTTGAATCAGGTAAAAAGGGATTGTCCATGTATGTAGATTTAAAGAATTCAGCGTCATCCCGAGTCATAACTTTCTCGTATATCCAATGAAACTCATCCGATGGATTGTAATCGATTATGATCTTGTCCGTTGTTCGTAAAGATAATTGAGTCCAGGATTCGAAGTCGATCTCGTTCGCCTCATTGATAAACAGAATGTTCCTCTTTCTACCTCTCACTTTCTGAGGTTGATCCAGAGAAATGAATTCCAAAGTATTCCCGAAAAGATTGTATGTCTGATCCGATTTGTTATGATCTTCAACATTGTAGTATCCCTCTTTCTCCAGGATCTCAATCATGTCCCTCATCGCGGACGCTTTCAAAGATGGTAGAGTCCTCCTACAAATAGTAATGTAGGATCCTGAATCTTTATTCTCGAAACAATAATCGACAAGAACCTTGAGGATCGAGTATGTTTTCCCTGATCTGGTTCCTCCTTGATTGATTGAGATCCTGGACTTACAATTGGTTACATCGTAATATGTTTTCGGTTGTCTGATCATAAACTGAGATACTGATCGATTGTTTCTTTCGCTTGATCAAATCCAGTACAGATCTTCGCCAGGTATCCCTTTTTGTTGAGGATCTCAATCACTTCCTTTTGATCAACAGATCCGTAATTCCCTTTGACTTTCAATTCGATCGCCAATCCATGAAAGGTTCCTCTCGCCTCCAAGATCAAAAGATCAGGGAACCCTTTTCGGTATCCAGACATTTTCATTTTCTTTCCTTGCGATAGTGATGTCCTGATCCCACCCGCTGATCCATTGAAAAGGAGATCTCCTTTTTGACATCTGAGATAGTTAACCACCGCCACCTGGAGTTGGAATTCATGATCTTTCCTGATCGGTTCATGTCCTCTCTTTGTCTTTCCTACTTTCCACTTTACCATTTGTTCAATTTATTGAGATCCACTCTCGTTCATTTTAGTGTTGTCTAACAAAGGTTGATCCCTCTCCGATATGAGAACCCTACTTTTGTGAGATAACACTTTCGATTGATAATCAGATGTTTAAGAATCCTCTGTTTTCTCTCCTGGATCCTTTGAGATCACCCAAGATGGAGGTAGGATCTCTTTCCCTCCACTTGTAATATCGATCCGTCTGTCGTCTCCATAACCTCTTACTCGACCTTTGTTATTCAATTCATACATAAGTAAAGTATTCGATCCTTGATTGTTATTTTGAATCCGTCTGAGTAATTCATTTTCGAGAAAGTCCAACCTCAACCCCTCAATCTCGTTACATGATTTCGCAAAGATCGGATCCTCCTCTTTCCATTTGTAGAAAGTAGATCTCGAGATCCCTACACTCTTACATGCGGGAGTTACTACTCCGAGAGTTTGTTCCAATCCCTCCAATACTTTTACTTTTTTTATCCTTGTCCGATCTTGTTCGTTGAGATCTTCTTTTTTAAGGTGTCCGATTTCGTCCATTTTCTTTCTTTGTTTAATTAGTTAATATTTACAATACATTCCAAAAAAGGATCTTCTTTTCTCTGGAGTATTTCTGTCTTTCTTTCATGAGAAGTTCCCACGCTTTTGCGTCATAGTTCTCACTCGATGTAAAAGGAGGAACCGATTTACAATCCTGGTGGAATTCGTAACCACATTCCAGGATGTCTACATTTTTAGGGTAATTCTGTTTTGAGTTTCTCGACTTCAATCCAACAACTACTCCTTTGATCTTTGATTCAGGAAACCCTAACGCCAAACATCTCGCCAACATTCCAGATCCTACCGCAACCCACACCTCATCGAACGGTCCCTCTTTCTGATTGATATCTTTCATGTCCTTAATAAAAGGTTCAGACGCAAGTGGAGTATCAAATCCAAGAGGTAGAAATAACGCACCATGATCTCTCGCGTATTTCTTTGCTTTCGATTGAACATTCGTCATGTATCCGAAAGGGACTTGATATATTGTCGCGTTGTTCTCCAATGCGATTCTTTGATTTCGATGTAGGATCTTTCTCTTTGCATAGAAAAGAGTAATCTTGATTCCGAGAGAATTCCCAAGAACCGCAAGACACAACGGCGCCCCTCCACAAAATGGTCCTCCAAACACAACCTCCTTTGCACCCTTGATCAAATAAGGTAGGAACCTTGACTTAGATCCTCCAGGTAATAGATCGTCCCGTAGAACATAGATTCCGTTGTGTTTTTCTATTGTGTAAGGATTCATTCTGTAAGGTATTTATTCAGATCAATTCCAGAAGTAAAGTCCATAACAAGGTGGATCCGATCTTGATCTCCTGTATTGATTGCAGTATGTGGTTTCCTTACATCGATAAAATTAAGAGATCCCTCTTTCAAATTATAAGTATATTTTTTACCTCTATGATCCCACGAATGAAAGATTACATTTTCGTTTGTTATAATTGGAATGTGTAATCTCACAACTTTCCCTACCTGGATACCCGCCTCTCTGTCTGTTATATCAGCGTGTCGAGAAAGTTCTCCTTTCCCTGATTTCAATCTCATGAATCTTACTCGATCTGGTTTTGAATCTTTGAAAGGATCTGATTCGATTATTGATTTTGTAAAAGGAAACTTCTCAATGATCTCCGTCCACTCTGATCGATCCGTCAATCTCAAAGGATTCTCTTGTTTCCATTTCTGACTCATTTCTCCAGGTTTCACAATGAAGTTAGGATCATGATCATACCCTCGTAATGAAAACGCCGACCACGATTGTCTTTTGTTATACCCAGAATAGTGATCCGCCCACGATGTATAATTGATCAGTTCCTCCTTGATCTTCTGGAGATCTTTATCTGTTATAAATTTAGGATCACAAACTTTGATCGTTAGATCCTCTCCTTTTTGTAATTGATAATTTGGAAAACCACTCTCTCCATTTTCAAACCCTTTCCAGTAGATCCCTTTGAGATCACTTGAGGACGCAATCTTTGTCGAGATATATTCAAGTCCCAGAATTCCAACCAGATCTTTCGTTTCCTGGATCTCCTCAAAGATCTCAACAAACAATCTGTTTCCCTTTGTTGATTCGATCATGTGTCTGAGGATCTTCTCTTTCTGTTTACCAGCGATATGTTTTACAAATATATCTCCAGATCTTACCTCGATTCTTTCTCCTGTAAAGTCTTTGAAAGAAGATCGTGCCTTGTAAGATTTATACAAAAGGATTGTATCCTCCTCCTTTGTAAGAACAACCTCATCTTTTGAGAAACAAGTCGCGAGATCTCTTTCATTCGGCAATCCGAACGCTCCGTAACAATGAGGTTTAAATTCTGATTTAATTATTTTAACCAACTTTTTGAGATACTCGATCTCGTAACCTTTTTGCCAATCTTTCATGTTTATATTATTTTATTGATTTGTATTTTCTCTCCGTAAATTGTTGAGGTTACTTTCTCTTTCTCTGGATCCTCTAACTCCATAACCTCAACTTCTCCAAAATTTTCTGTGATCTTCTTTGGATCTCCTTTGTAAAATACGAGAACATTCTGGTGTGTTTTACAAATCTTTCTACCTCCGTTGAAGATCCTGGACGCCCTCATCGCCGCCGTTCCAGCGGGTTCCAACAAGATCATTTCATTGTATAACATCGCACCCCCTTTCTCAAACCCTGTAATTGTTTCCCTGATCAGATCCCTGTAAAAACCTGACTTCGGATCTCTAATGTCCCCAACTACGAAACAAGCGAATCGATCCTCTTTCAACGCCTCTACACTCTGTTTGATAATAGATTGATACTGATCCTTGAAATCGTTCCAACTTATGTTTGAGAGATCCTCTGGATCTTTGGAATACTTCTCGAGATCAAAGTAAGGAGGACACGAAAATATAAGATCGAATTTTTCTTTTTTGATTAGTTTCTTTGTATTCAAAGAGTTCCCTTTGATCCACTTTGGTATTGGATCTCCTTTCTCCAGGATGTCCACCGCCTGTTTATCGTTCTCCTCTATTTGTTCAGATCTCAGATCGATTCCTGTGTATTGATATCCTGTTTTTGATGCAACAATTCCACGAACAGATCCTCCCGCGAAAGGATCAAAGATCGATCCTCCGTCTATATT
>TARA_R110001632_G_scaffold65618_4_pt1 | contig 29315 bp, 39 predicted proteins | sample TARA_R110001632 | Tara Oceans TARA_R110001632 (sample SAMEA4398266) | marine metagenome | biome: Polar Biome; feature: [SRF] surface water layer (ENVO:00010504); material: water (ENVO:00002006), including particulate matter (ENVO:01000060) such as... | depth 5 m
TGTTCTAATATGGTAGATTAGAATCAACAAATAAAGGAATACGTTATGAAAAAGTTTAATCTATATCAAATCCAACTTACTAACGAAATCGTTGATGCGGTTAATGCTGGTGAAACAGTACCTGCGTTTGAAATGAAGCAGTCTATGACAATGGATTTCAGAGGAACTAAAATCGGTCAAATGGCTGGTGATGCGTTTGCTGAAGAGTATTACACACATGTTTCAACTATCACTGCAGAAGATCTTAACCAAGTTTTTGAAATTGGTAACATTGGTCCAGAGTCAAACATCGAAAGATTATCTCGTATGGCATCTGTATCAATAGGCGATGTAATCGTTGACGACGAAGGTTCAATGGTTGTTGTTGCTCCAACAGGATTTGTTGCATTCGCATTTTGGCCAAAGATGGCTGCATAAATCTATTGACATTCTCTTTAGAATCAGTTATATTGTATATATCAAATGAACAAATAGGAATATATTATGCCATACCAAATTCAACTCGACATCTCTGGAGAAAACACTGAAACCGAAGTAAAAGAATTTGCACAAGGTTATGATTGTGAAGCAACTCTAGTACTTGAAAACGGTCCTGCCGGTGGTAATCCACTATATGACTTTACTTGTGACAAATATTCGTACCTTGAGGAATTGGCTGAACAAGTAATTGGTGTTATTGACGAAGAAATGATTAAAACTATGATCGTGGAAGTGTAATTAACTATTGACATTCTCTTTAGAATCAGTTATATTAGTAATATAAACAAATAAAGGAAATCAAAATGCGTATGGTAATTAAAGACATTATGGAAGTTTGCAATTGTTCAGATGACGTTGCACGTGACATTGAATACCAAATGGAAATTACGGATTTTGATTTTTCTGAATCAACTCAAAAAGAATTTCGCGTTGCCGCTGAATTCGCTATGACTGAAATATAACAAAGGAAATTAAATTATGAAAATCGTGATGAAAGCAAGTGATATCGGAAGCACACTAACACATAAACCAGCAGGACGTGGTTTGGCAGTGTTTAAAACTCTTGACCAAGGTCAGTATGCTATCCAAGCAAAAAATATTAAAATGGAAAACGCTAAGTCTGGTGAAGTATGGGAGCTCGGATCTTCAACACCAGTGTATGCAAAAGAGTTAGTTGAATACAAAATGTTAATGCCAAAGGATCGCCTTATGGAAACACTTCCCGGAATGGTTGGAGAGTTTTTCGCAAGCCGAGGAACATGGGCTGACAAAGATGAGTGGAACGTATTGTACACTCAAGCGTAATTCCCGTAAGGGGAGGGGCACTACAGAAAGTCCCTCCCACGAAAACTCTTTATTGCTGCACAATACGAGCAAAGAAACGTAACAGGTAGGTAAGCGATATCGCTGAACCCGTAAAATCCTGGTGAGGGACTAAGTTAAGACTATTGTGCAGCAATAAGGAGTTGGCAGGATCAGCCTTGTAGAGGTGTAACACACAGACTGAAGATCACATAGAAGACCGAGTAATAGGGAGGTTATTAAGTTAGCCTCCCTATTTTTATTTTATTTTTTGCCTACAGCATCGGCAGCAAAGAATGCTGAAACCAATACCGCGATTGATGCAAAGTATGTTGGCGCAATGTCAGCAACTAGTTCTGCCGCAGTGTCTAAAGATAACCAAGATGTTAGTATGATTGCTAATGGATATACTAATAATCCAATTAGTGAAAACCAAGCCATTTTACGGATAGCATCGCGCTGCGCGTCTTTATCCTCTAAAGCTTTACGTTTAAATTCTAAATGCATTGCCATTTCTTCAGCTGAGATATGACCGTCTCCGTTCACATCAATTGCTGCCGCTGCTTCTGCATCGATAGTTGTTTCTGCCATGTTATTCTCCATTAAATTAATATGCACATAACAAAGACTTCAATACTTTTATTTATTATAAATAAACGTAATGCCCTAGTCAAATTAATAAAGGAGATGAACATGGCCATTAAAGTAAACACCACAGAGGTGATCACAAACGCGTTAGAACTTCAAAATATCGCAACCATTGATAGCACAACAGATTTAACAATGCAAGCTGCACTGCGGGCTGTTAATCACGCACTAATTATAAGAGACTCAGCAGGAAACGAAACCTTTAGGATCCACGGGCTGCCAGCGTAATGTGGCTTCTTTCCGGTACTTTATCCGGGGCTGAATTTGGTATTGAAGAACCAAATGCAATCCTTGACCCATATGCAGGCCAAGTAAGTCAAAGAATTGCCTATAACTATTCGCTTAACACAACGGTGGAATTAAGTGTAGTTGCTTCTGGCGGTAACTTGGGTAGTATTACAGATAACCGCATGATAGCTGGTACTAGTACAAGTACAACGGCTGCGCAAGGTGGTTTTGCATCTGCTGGTAATACACCTAACATATCTTCAATCTTAGGCGGTACATATTCACGCATTGAGCAAACAATAAGTGCTTCACCGCCTGCATTACCCACTGATACTGACCTACATAGATTTCCAATAATGCGAACAACTACGGCCGGCGTACTTCAAGCTATGGATATAGAAGACTGTTACGAGTTCTTTATTATTCCAGCGTTGGCGATTATTACAAGTGGAACAGTATCAAACCAAGCCGGTGGTGCCTATCATATATCTACATCAAGTAGTGTATCTGGCTCTACTTTAGTATCAGCAACCCCCGTATTCGTTGACACGAGAGCAAATGCCGCAGCGTATACTGCTGGCGGAATTGGCGAAGTCCAAGACCAACCTACGACCGTGAACAACTATTACTTACATAAAATTACACCAACACCTAACACTCCGTTGTACACACCGGTATATTGGGATTATAATGGTGGTTATTTGAAAGACATGCCTGTGTCTATGATTGACGATATATTTGGACCAATGATACAAAATGTTGCAGTCAATGGCAGCGGCAATGTGGATCAGGATTTAAAAATACGGTATAACATAAATGGTACTGGCAATACAATGGGTACTGTGATGGCTGACACGAGATTATCTGGCTCGTCAACCGCCGGTTACACTCAAAGATTTGTAAGTACGTCTGATTATAGAACACAGGAGTTTCCAAACGGTACTCCAACAACAAACCAAGCTCACACATTGAAGACTACAGTAATTAACTAAGGAATATATTATGGCAGAATTTAGCGGTAGCATTGATACGGCATATTACGTGAACGAAGAATACAGCTTAATAGAAGTTGTGTACACCAATCCAAACGGTGAAAAAATAAATTACATGGTTGAAGCAGATGATAACGCAGATTATAAAGCTTTAGTCGAAGAAGGTTATGACCTTGAAACTCTTTTGGATAGAACTTCTGAATATAAAAGAGTACATAACTCAGAGTTTAACGCAATTGTAAATACGATGGCAAAATCTCTGGCTGAAGAAATGATTGGTACTACAGTACTTCAAAAAGAATATGCAAAAACTCAGGATCAACTTGAAGAAGCTAAAGGCACTATGGCTAAATTTGCATCTGAGAGTGAACAAAAGCTTGCTAAAATTGGCGGTGAAGAGTTTGACGCGATTCAACGTTCTAAGAATACTATTTTCCAATTCATATGGGATGCAGATGAGAACAGAGATGAATTGTTTAAATTTAAGCTTTGGGCATTAGAGTTAGATTTTGTTAAGAGCGCAGATAAGACTGTTAAATCTAGTTTGCGTAAAGCAAAAACAATAATTGACGGCCTAGTAATTTTAAAATCCATTAAATAAAATGTGGTTTAATAATTATGAACGTGGTAAGTTAACGTTAGACATCGAACTTACTACAAATTGCAATGCCAAATGTCCACAGTGTACTAGAACAGATACTGATAATAATCTTAATAGAATGTCGTGGCTTAAATTAAATCAAGTTACGATTAAAGACTTTAAGAATTGGTTTACGCAGTCAGAACTTCAGAAAATTAAACAGTTTCATTTCTCAGGCACTTATGGTGATCCTGGGATGTGTAAAGACTTGTACTTAATAGTAGAACATATTATTAATAATTCAAAGGCGCATGTTTCTATTAACACTAATGGTGGTATGCGAGACTCTGACTTTTGGTTTGATTTGGGTGCTATTGGCCAAACGCGCTTATCATTAATATTTGATGTTGATGGTATCAATCAGGAAATGCATGAGTTCTATAGGAGAGGCGTTAAACTTGAAAAGGTATTAGAAAACCTCGAGGCTGCGGCAATGACTCCTGCTAACATTGAAGTACTTACCGTTTTATTTAAACATAACGAAGATTACCTTGATGAAATACAAGAGATGTGTAGAGACTTGGGTGCAACTCACTTTGATAGTGTTGAAGGCAATAATTTTAAAGATGGTCCAATATATAAATTTAATAATGAAAATGGTAAGCCAGAACAACTAGAACAAATTACTAAAGTTGAAAGTAAACAAGATGTAACTCGGCTTGATCGTAGAGTAAGAGATCATAGGCACGAAGCTGTTGCTAAAAATATCAAATGTGTTGCGGCAGCAAACTTTAATTTAAAAATCAACAGTGATGGAATGATTACACCGTGTTGTTATGTTTCAACAGCCTTGGGATGGGCATCAGGTATGCGAGACACTCATCCTATAGATGGTTATATAACTGACAGCGGGAATCACGGTGATGATATTAATCCGTTAATGAAAGAGTTTGTTGATAGACGTGATGATTTTACATTAGGTAAAACTCAATTTGAAACAATTCTAAAAGACTCGTGGTTTTCTAAACAATTAGAAGAATCGTTTAAATCAAATCCAGCGTTTGCATGTAAAAAGGTATGTAGTATATGACACAGTGGGATGCTTCCTCAATAAATCTTTTTATGGATATATCAACATATTGTAATGCTGGATGCCCACAATGTCATAGGACAGATAACAACGGCTTGGGTAAAGTTGATTGGCTGCCACTTGTACAATGGTCACTAAAACAATTTAAATCTGTATTTACTCCTGACCAATTAAAAAATATAAACAGACTTCATTTTTGTGGTACGTTTGGCGATCCTATGATGGTTAAAGATATTTTAAAAATTGTTAAGTACATAACAAGTAATTCTAATTGCGGCATGTCGTTTGATACAAATGGTAGCATGCGCAATGAAGACTTTTGGTGGGATCTTGGTGTAACAGGCGGCAATAGACTAACTGTAAGGTTTGATGTTGATGGTATCAATCAAAAAATGCATGAAACATATCGCAGATTTACATTCTTAGATAAAACGCTTAAGCACATGAATATTATGTCTCAGACAAACTGTAAAGTTGAAGCACAAACAATACTATTCAAACATAACGAAGACTACAAAGATGAAATTCGCGAACTGTGTCTTCAACACGGAGCAGTGGCACATAATTTTGTAACTAGTGATAGATTCTCTCAAGGTCCAACTACATCACACGTTGATGAAAAGGGCGTTGAATTTACGCTTGAAAAAGCAACAGGTACATATGAAACGCACAGTGATAAATTAAAAACCTTTCTTCAGGATAAACACCCTGCACCCCCGCCAGTTGTTGAACCAAATATTACGTGCATGTGGGCTAAACCCCGCAACGAGGTTATTGTTAGTTATGATGGTCAAGTGTTACCTTGTTGTTATCATCAGAATAATTATCACAGAAAATTGAAAAGTTTAATGGTTGATGATATGTACAAAGAGTATGAAGAAAATAAATTAAAATATAATGTATTTCACACACCGCTAAGCGAAATTTTAAATAGTGAATGGTGGACCAAAAAACTTCCTGATAGTATTAATTCAGATAATCCCATTCGCAGTTGCGCAGTTAATTGCACTAAAACCGGTATTGCTACAAACCGCCAATCAGAAAGGGTGAATAAAGTTTGAATATTATTTTTGTCAAGCACGGTGATAAGTATAGTGCAGAACACGTGAATAAGTTGTACCATCAACTAATGCAATATTATCCAGATGCAGATTATCTATGTTACACAGACGATCCAGCCGACGTCTGTATTCCTTGTATGCCTGTTTTAACTAAACCAACTCTAAAGTTCTGGTGGAATAAGCTTGCTTTATTTAGCGAGGATCTTGTTCTTGCTGGTATTAAAGGTAAATGCCTTTATTTTGATTTAGATATGGATATTAAAGAAGATCCAACTAGTTATATTAAGTGGGGCGGGCTTAACATACTTAATGCGTATTGGAAAGCTGATATGTATATCCCTAAACATGCCTATGATGTTCGTATAAATAGTTCTATAATTACTTGGACTGCAGGTGAACAGAATCATATCTGGGATCACTTTATGTCTAACAAAGACTACTTCATGAGAAAGTATGCTGGGATTGATAGATTCTTAGTACACGAAAACATAGAATTTAATACTCACGATGATGGTATTGTAAACAGTGTTGCAAATGAATTTAAAGATGCACCAGTTGATATGTATAATGGAATGAAATATGACGTTCAAAGAAACTTTATATAAGAATGCTCTCAAAGCAATAGAAGAAATATACGTCAAATCAAAGTATGATCCTAACGTAGATTTGTATCGCAGCTTTGATATAATGAATTCTGTAAACGAAAATCAAATCAAAAACAAAGAATGGTTAGTAGATACTTTACTGCCATACATTGACCAAGACAAGCTTAAGCACGTAGTAATACTTGGCAGCTGGTACGGTTTGCTATCAGTAATGTTACAATCAAAACTATCATCTGATATTGAAATACGCAATGTTGACTCCGACGAACAAACGCTTATGTTTGGAAGAAAGCTAATACAAGATATGGGTGCTGATAATATTAGATTTGAAGAAAATGATGCCGGAGAATACTTTTTTGAAAAGTCTGATAAATTCCAACTTATTATAAACACAAGTTGCGAGCATATGGAACAAGATGATTTATCTCTTATAATATCTATGAAACCTAGAGATACATTAATATGTTTTCAAAGCAATAACTATGATAGCATACAGAGCCATATTAATACACACGATAGTTTAGAAAGCTTTGTTGACTCACTGGGGTTATATAAAGTTCATCACAGCGAAACTCTCGAGATGGAAAACTACAATAGATACATGGTGATTGGTATATGAAAAGAATTATATTTACTATATTTGATGATATTGATTCTGGCACAGATCGGTGGGGTGTTGCAGATGCTGCGAGCCATATGCATAACGAGTACTTTGACAAACTCGTGGCAAACAAAGAAAACTATGCTAATTCAATTAACGTAGAATTTAAATTATATCATAACACAATGAATGATTTTGATGTTGTCGGCGAGTTAGAGTTTACAAAGGTTAATCTATATAAACACCATCTTATGGCTAAGTTGGCTGAAGAATATGACGAAGTAATGTATGTCGATATGGATGTTCTTTTTAATACAGACGAAAACGTGTTTGACGAATTAGATTTAAACAGCGGTATTCATATTATAGATCAAGACAAAGATATTGAACATAGAGATATTAACGAAGTAATATTTGAAATGATTGGGCTAAGAAATCCAACTTTAAAGTATCACATCACAAGAGATTTATTGGGTGGCAAAGAAAACCACGTAATGAATACTGGGATTATGATTGCTAAGTCTAAGCATATTAAACAAATTAAGTTTATTGAACGCCTTCCTAGTATTATTGAAAAGATTAGCAAACTTAAAGAATCAAATACAGTATATTTAAGAACACACTATTATCCAAACAATGAATCAGTATTTTCGTATATCATAGAAGAATATAACATTCCATATGTTATTATGGATAGAGAATGGCATTATCTTGTAGACCACTATCCAAACGAAATAGATCCTAACGCAAAGATATATCACTTCGTAAATAAAAAGTTTAATGCGTTCTTTAATGATAAGACTCAAGCAATCTTTTCTATATACATTGATATTCCTGATGAAGATTTAGACTCTCCTTCTGATTTCAGAGATGATCCTGTACCTAAAAGTAAACGCACAAAAGAAAGATTCGCAAAATATAAAGACCGATTGGAAAACAACCATAAAGAATATGCCAATGCAATTAATGCTGAATATTTAATATTCGGTAGAGATAAACAATACGAAGATTTTAAATCTAGGTTTCCTATGTTATCCGAGTATGATGTTATTAATTTATATAAGATATATTTGCTAGATAAGTTAGTTAACGAATATGATTTAGTTATGTATATTGATATGGACGTGTACTTCAGACGCAATATTAATGTATTCAATTACGTTCCTTGCGAAAGTATTTGGTGCTGTATGTATGAAACTCCGGATCAAGCAGGAGTTCGGTTTAATAACAGTTATTATCTAAAATGGTATAGGCATGACTTTAGAAATCCAGAGTCTAAGTTCTGGAATGCACATGCTCTTTTAACTGAAGAGGATTTGGATACAAATGATTTAGTTATTTTTAATACTGGTATTATGATGTCAAGTAAAAACGTGATGGATAAGATTGATTACTTTTCTGATATTGATGAAGTTATTGAAACAATGACTGAAGTAAAAGAATACTCTATGTATACTGATCCAATTAGAGATTCATTTGGATATGACAATGAAACCATTATGTCATATAAGGTTTGTAAGAATAACGTGTCAATGTATGATATGCCAAAGTGGTGGCACCATAAAAACCATTACTGGAGCTATAACTCTTTTGATTCAACTCACAGAGATTACGAACTGGCAAAACACGAATATGTTTCAAAAACGATTGAGGCAAATTCTGTTATAATACATTTCATCTCTAAACATTTTGAGTTGGCTTTTGATGAAAAGTAAATTTACATTATGGTTCAACAAGAGAGTAAACTTTGCTGATAGCAGGTTTTATAGCTTATTAGAAAGTTATGGATTAAATTTACATAACGTTGAAATAAAAATACTAGACAAGCATGCAACGATTGACACGTTTTGCACTAACTTATACATAATGCCAGTGACAAGTGCGTATTATGGTCAAGACAAAAGCATAGACAATTACGATTTAACACACGACGAAACCTTTATTGATATGGCTACTAATAAAGGAATACGATGTATTATTGATTATTCGTGGGAAGCATCCAGCGTTAATGATATAACTAGCTATAAGTTTTGGAAACGCAACGAACGAATAATACAAGATTATGATATTCAATTTTTGAGTAATACATCATCTGATATTAATCATAAGCTGAATTCTGGGAAAGACTTCTTCCTAAACTTTCCAATGTTTTCGTATGAACTTCGTAGTACAAATGCTACAGCAAATATAGACTATCACTTAAATACAAGCATGTGTTTAAAAGAACATAAGAAGTATTTCTTTAATTTGTTTATTGGTGATATTGATAAGTTTAAAAATATACTTACATTGGCTTCTTATTATCGCCGTGGGCTTAAAGAGAGTTCAGTTTATTCTGCAGTACTAGGACATAACTATAATATGATAGATGTGTATGAAGATAGATTAAAAACTCACGAAGCCATGATTGCACAGCATCCAATACCAGATGATAATAAAACTTTAGAATATTTGATAGAAAATGAAAATGATATTATTCATAAGCATTTACCGTTTGAAAGATACGAAGGCAATCCAGATTTTGATGTTAACTCCAGCGGAAGCGGACCTGTGGAAAGAAAAATACCACAGGTAGCACATGAAAGTCATATGTGGTGCGTAGTAGAAACACTATCTGCACACGATATTATTCATCACACTGAAAAAACATTTAAACCAATATCTGTCGGGCATCCCTTTATGGTGCTTGGTTCAGTTAATCAAAATAAAGATTTAAAAAAGTACGGCTACGAATTGTATGATGATATTATAAATTATGATTTTGAGGAACCTGATCCTAATATGTTTAGATATAACGCTATTGAAAAATACTTTAACGAAGTTGAAAGATTAATTAAACAAGGCCCTGGAATATTTTATCAGAAAAGTGTTTTAGAAAAAGTAGAATGGAACAAGCACAACTTTCAAAAGCAAACAACTCGTGATGCTTTACAGTTGGAATTAGCGGAGTTATTTACATGATTGGATTTATTGGTATTGGAAAGCTTGGTTCACCGGCAAGTGATTTCTTTGAAGAAGCAGGCCATGCGGTTAAACGTGCTGATATCGGAGATAGTATAGAAGACTGTGTAAAGGATTGTGAATTTGTTTTCGTGGCTGTTCCTACACCACATGATCCGTTATACGATGGCAAATATATATGTTCAGATTTAGAACCAAAAGATTTTAGTTATGATATTGTTAAAGATGTTATAATTAAAGCCAATGAAGTTATGAATAAAAAACAATGTCTCGTTCTTATATCAACCGTATTACCCGGCACTGTAAGGCGCGAAATAGCTCCGCTGGTGACACGTACAAATCTATTATATAATCCATACCTAATTGCTATGGGCACTGTAAAGGCTGATATGGCCAAGCCAGAAATGATTATGATAGGTGGTGATCCTGAGTTAGCAACTGCATTACAAATTATGTATATGAATATGCCAGTAAATTGCAACCGATATATTAAAGGTACATACGAGGAAATTGAATCTACTAAAATATTCTATAACACTTTCATCACTATGAAAATAACTATGTGTAATATGATACAAGATGTTGCTATGAAGTTAGGTAATATGAATGTTGATGTTGTTACTCAAGCACTTGCTGAAAGCACAGATCGTATTATGTCTCCCAAGTATATGAAAGCTGGTATGGGCGATGGCGGATCTTGCCATCCTCGAGATAATATAGCTTTAAGATGGTTGGCAGAAGAACTTGATTTAGGATATGATTTGTTTGGATCTATTATACATGCTCGTGAACAACAAGCATCAAACATGGCAAAGTACCTTAAAGAATTATCTAGGCAACATGATTTACCTATTGTTATATTAGGTAAAGGATTTAAGCCTGATTTAGAATACGAAGATGGATCGCCGTCAATACTAGTATCACAGTTTTGTGAATGCACGTTTGATGATATTTCAAAGCCTGCTGTTTTCTTATTAGCACACTCACGACAAACAACATTTGGTAAAGCCAATAAAGAATATGATTTACCTGAAGGTTCTGTTGTAGTTGATCCGTGGCGCGAAAGAAAAGATGCAATACAATATGGCAAATAAATAACTTAAGAAAATAGTTGACATTTAAGTAACTTTGTGATACTATTATATTATTAATAATTCCAATAAGGAGAACTACACTATGATTAAAAACTTTATTATTGCCACTACATTTATGGCATCAGCCGCTGTGGCTGACACAACCGTCGTAAACACAGGATCTGACTCTGGTGGTTTTAATGCGGTAATGAGCATGGTAGCAGATAAGCTAGGTACAAACGTTGTGCAAGCTGGTAACCCAGTAATCGCATCCTCGTATTTTGATGGAGGCAACGTTGTGACTATGTGGTCAACAGAATGGCCTGCAGATGACAGCTTACCTCAACCAGCGATTGACGGCGATACTATCGTAGCGCTACAGGTATATGAAACTATTCTATGCAGCCGCGAATATACATCTCTTGCTGATTTGAATGGCGAAACTATTAAGGTAGCAACTTGGGGTGAATCTCCATCAGTAAACAAGTTCTTGAGTGAACTGGGTACTGAAGTAAACGCAACATTTGAAGTTGTTCCATACGAAGGCAGTGGCGGCACTACTCGCGGTTATCTTGGTGGAGATGCAGATACAATCTTTACTATCCAAACACGTCAGCCAAAGGTAGAAGCAGACGGTACATGTTTTGCATTTAGTGCTGATGGTGGTCTTAACTTCGCGTTTATTGATTTGATTTTGGCAGTGAATGCATCAGAAGAAACAGTTGCGGTTCTTCGCAATGCAGTGACTGAAATGTCAGATACTGAAGCATGGCAGACTTCGTTTGAAGGTACTGTTACATATGTTATTAATGATGATAACAAAGCAGACATTGTAGCAAAAACAAATGCAGCAATTGAGTTGAATAAAAACTAATCGTATTCAATACAATCCTGTAATTCTTTACGAATAGCCCGGTATGCTTCAAGTGTATCGGGCTTTTCTTTACCTGACACAACAAGGCAATGCTTAAAGTAACTATCAGCGACATTAGTTTGATCTAATATTATTTTACCAGAAAACAATTCGTGCGATGTTTCTGAAAAATGCTTCTTTAGATGTGAATGGTCTGCAATGTTTTTTATCTTTCCTGGTTTCAGTTCAGTATTTCCCCATACGAAATGTTTCTCAATTTCAATCATGTTTCCACTTATAATACTTGGCAGAAGTTTATAGTCATGTATCTTATCCATTATCTGAAGACCTTGGCCAATTCTAGGATTACAGTCAATCATCTTCACGACCCCATCATAGAAATAGTAATCAGGTCCTGAGAGAAACATGTTCTTAACACCTAAGACATCTGCAACATACTCGACAAATGTATCGAAGTGTTGGCTTACTTCTGTTGGTATTTCATCAAATGGTATCGTTTCAATCCATGAAGGAATTACTATAAACTTTGCGTTTCCGTAGTTAGTACGTTTCTGTGTTAGTTTAACACTAAATATATATTGTGGTTTTCCATCACCATCGATGTAGTAATATGGCGCGTACAATTCAGAATACTCTGGCAAGAATTCTTGAACCATATAATATCCTAGAACATTATTAAACTTTGGATTTTTAAAACCTGTCTTGTTTATATTAAAGAAATCTTGCGGTGCGTTATCTAACATTTCTGGTGTGTTGTAATAAGAAGTATAAGAAAATCCATCTAATTTAGCGCCAGAGCCAACAGTAGGTTTAACTATAATATTTCCATCAAACAAGTCTTCCTCTTTAGTTGGTATGACACTTTTTGGTACTAACTCTCCCAACCCTATATTGGTGCAAAAATCATCAAACTTTTTCTTGTCTGTTAATGTTTCGGCTGCAGATACGGATAAGTTATTAATTCCCCATTTAATTTCTAGCTGTGCTTGTACTGGTAATAAACTTTCTGAAAGAGTCCATATCCTATCAAACGGCCCTTTTATATTATCGAAGTTATCAGTAGCCACAATTACAGGTTGACCTAAACTTTCTAAAGCTTTTTTCATCACGTTAATTCTGTGGTGTCCACGTTCGTATGCTAAGATAAGATTTCTCATGTGTATATCGCTATCACTCTCATTAAGTTATTCCAAAATAAATCTGTTAAAAAGAAGCCGTAAAGAACTGGGAATGTATCCCACTTCCTAATAAAATATCCTACAGTGCTCATAATTAATAAAGATATAACCATCCATTCTTTAATAGGATATATGTATATGCTCATAGCTGATATGAATAAAACTATACCAATCGTTAATAGATTTTTGTATTTCTTTATTAGATTTGCTATCATACCTAATTGATTAAAACACAACCAAGACAATAATAAACATGTTATTAAAACAAATGGTATGTAATATAGTATTGATGAAAAAACATAGAGATTGTCTACATCAAAAGTAAATCCTCGAGAAAGAACAAGGTAATATATTAATACTTCAGAACTTACGATAGGTATGCCTAAAATAATTAAGGGCAACAAAGAACTTAACGCACCACTATTATTGGCAGACTCGGCTGCAGCTATTTTGTTTACATCAGTCTTTACCATACTTGCGCTTAGGTAACTACCTAAAATATTTGTAACACCTGGGATTAGACCAGACCAAAATCCAACAAAAGCACCAATCATTGTAGAAGGCACTGTTTTAATGTCGTACCCAAACTTGGATATTTTTTCTGTTTCTTTAAACTCTTTGTCTTTAAATTTTAATATCTCTGGTATAATATATAATCCAATCATTACTGCACTAAAAGGAATGCCGAGGGTTAAATAATCAATACCAAATGTACCCCACGTTTCAAACGTCAAATTATCAAATCCAATTTTAGCCAGTACACCACCTAATATAAAAAGGGATATTGATTTCCATTTGGACTGTTCAGAAAGAATCACAAGACATAAAACTGCGATGAATATGATTGCAACTTGTAATGTACTGTTATAAAACTTAAATAGATAGAATATGTTGCTTAGGAATAATAAGAATATACCTATGGCAAATATGGAACCCAATGTACTAGATACCGCATTACTGCTAACAGCATAGTGACCCTTACCCTCCAAGAACATCTTATGGCCATGACGTGCAGTTGTTACAGCTGCCGCATCTCCAGGGATACCATATAATATACCTGTAACTGAATTAGTGTAATTTGATGTGATAATAAGTGCTACATAAAATAATAATATTTCAAACGGAGATACGAATGCAAGGAAAGGATAAAACACTGCAACCGCCAGAAAAGGACCAGCACCCGGTATAATACCAAATAAAACCCCAGCAATAATTCCTAACGCACACCAAATCATTAGCTTACTAATCCAGCATTTACCATGTAATCAAACAATTCTTTATCCCAAGCCAAACAAATTACGATAATCATCATACCATCTTGCGTTGAGAACACGGAATGTCTTTTGTTTCCATTAAAATACCACAACGATCCATTATTGCATTTGATAATTTTATCATCGTATATCCATTTAAAGCTATATTCGTTTACGTTTACAAAAGCTGTTAATCGTATTTCATCATAAGATGTATCTTGTTTATTAATATCAAAGTGATCTGGAAAAAAGCCGCCTCTATCCATTCTTAAGAAGTGGCAGCGCGTTACCCATTTTTTCCAAGGTTCTAATAGTTTTTGCAGTTCTTTGCTTTCTTCCCAAACTAAAGTTGGTGTAACTATATCATGGTTTGTTAATCGAACGCCAGTTTCTATTTCATATGTTTTTAAACTAGTAAGGTCTGGGACACCGCTTAAGCCGCCATCCATACTTGTGATACTAAGTCCCCACCTGTTATTAGGTTTGTTTGGATTATATCGTTTCCACTGATCTTTGAATGGTTCAATTTCTTTAAGCATTTTATTAGAGTTGAAACCTTCAAACTCTTGCCAATCAGACATCATACTTAAACGTGTCATAGCCTGTGCGTTTTCATCCCACTTCATAATGTATCTCCTATAGTAAATGTAGTAAAGTTCTTATCAATCTCACACGGATTGTACGATGTTATATTCACACCCAAAGAACTTTCTAACCTTTCTTTTATATATGCGATATCATAGAACGAGGCAAACATATTGCATTTCTGTTCATCGGCCTCGAAGTAATCTTGATCTCTCGCATCAAGATGTGTGTTACCATTTTTAAACAGATATAACATTTTAACATTAGTTAAGTCACGTATGTTAAGGTCATGTCGTTTATCAAAGGCATCCAGTAATTCCGTATTTTTAATGTTCCATATATTAAACACAATCTTTTTATTAAATCGTTTAATACACCATTGTAGGGTTTCTAACATCTCGCTATAGTCACACGATGTAAACACACTATTAATAAAAATATAATCGTGTAATTCTATATCAGGAAATGGCTCGTCTCTATTGCCAGTTATATTGTAAAACCAGTTGAACTTGTTATGATAATAAAAGTTACCATTTGGAAACCACATTCTTCCATATTGAATAGATTTTAAAGATACATCAAGCGACGTATACTTATCAATCTCTCTGCTTCTTAATAGATTTCCTGCATTACCACCTATATCTAAAACTGATCCAGACTCTCGACAATAGCGATCAAATGCCTTTGGCATATCAGCCGTTCCAATCATTTGAGACTTTGTCTTGGTAACAGGATATATTTCTCTTGCGTTATAGTAATTACCAGTTAAAAGCAGCCGTGTCCTTTTATCAACAAAGTTTTCATAGTCATGTGTAATAATTACATTACTTAAAATTCTATCAGTTAAAAAATAAATTATGTGAGGATTTTCTTCTGATAGTTGTCTTACTATTTTTCTGTGATTATCCGTAATGAGGTTGCCTAACCAAATAACACCTACTTCTTTATCACCAGTATATTGTTCAATAGCAAAGAACAAATCCTGCGAGCCGTCTATAAATTGTATTTGATTATTAACTCTAGCATGCTTGGCGAAAGGACATTGATGTTTATCCTCAACCACGTTAATGCAATGATTAATCCATTTCTCTTTAAAGACATTAAAGTCTATCATAATATATTACCTCACAGCATTATTTATAATTAACCGTTGACATTGTTTGATAACCATATATAATAGATTTATCTACTAAACAATAATACAATGGTTGTTATAATGGCTGTAACAAAATAGTAACAGTATTTTTATTAAAATGGAAATCTATTGACATTTTACTCCATATGTATTATATATAACTAGTGAGCGTTGAAGTGACGTGAATACGGACAGGACCGCGGGGCAGTACCGCGCATCTCCACCATAAGCGCATCGGGAGCATTATACTCTACGCACCGATAGGAATAAACAATGTGTTTTTGATGGGGATGATACAGGATCGACTGACGGGATAGCAGAGTGGAGTTCACCGGATGATCGCGTATAGATCAACTAAACTAAATGCAAATGAAAATTTCGCACCATCTGGATTTGCTCTAGCAGCATAATCACAGGGAGTTGGCCACTTACTTAGCAACAGAAAAGTGGCACATTAATTAATTTAAAGGGAAAAAAGACATGAGTAAATTCTTATTAACAACAGCTTTGACTGTATTTGCTGGAGCATCAGTTGCTCAAGAAGTAGCGCCAGAAGCACCTATTGATATGACTGGTAAAATTTCAACAGTAATCGCAGAAAATGCTGCAGGCAATTGGGGTGCAACATCATCTTTTGACCTCGGCGTAAACGCAACATCAGCACCAGCTTTTGGTAGCCTTTCGTTTGTTGTAGACGGCACAGATAATAAAGTAACACTTGACGAATATTCAGTAGGTACTGATTTAGGTGTAGCTTCTGTATCTTTTGGTGACCAAGATAATATCTGGATTGGTACTGAAAAAGGTTCAACTATCGAAGAAGCTGAAATGGGCGAAAGTGTCCAAGTCTCAGCACTAGGTGCAACAGTAGCAGTCGGCTTAAACATGGATGATCTAACAGACATCACAAATTTGCAAGGCGCATATGGTATTCCATTAGGTATTGCTAACATTGAAGCAGTTGGCGATTACAACCTGAACACAGAAGCATGGATCGTCGCAGGTCGTGCAGATACAGCAAAAATTCTTGACAACGTTAGTCTTGGCGGTGCAGTATCATATGGTTCAGTAAGTGAAACAGTTGGCTTTGAAGCTGATGCAACAGTTTATGGTATAACTGGTTATCTTGCTGGTGACCAAAACGATATGACCAAAGACATTGGTGCTAGTATGGCAACAAACTTTGGTGGTATGAATATTGATAGTGGTGTTAACTATAACTTCGATACAGAAGCTTATGCACCGTCAGTTGAACTTAGCTTCAGCTTCTAATCTATTAATAAATTAACGAGTACTAAGGGGAGCTTCGGCTCCTCTTTTTTATTTGGCAAATGTTTATAAATAGATTTACCCAGACGGACGAACTACCATAAACCTACGGAGATTATTATGACGAATAAATTGAAGCAGCTCACATGGGCACACCACCAAGCAGCTGAGCGTAGAAAATTTGCAAAGCAATTAATTAGCGGAGGAATAGATCCTTTCGTTTATTATAAGTTTCTTAATTGCCAATATTTAGTATACGAAGTATTAGAAAATCTCGTAATCATTCCGCCAAATCTTACTACAATCTATAGAGCTCCGCGTATCATGCAGGATATTGAGGAACTAGGCGAAATCTACGGATTTGACGATATTGACCATTATCCAGAATCAGTTGGCAGATGTATTAACCATATGCATGCTTTATACGAAGCTGATGACAACGACGGTTTGTTGGCTCATATGTACGTAAGACACTTTGGTGAACTGCACGGTGGACAAATCATTAAAGCTAAGACACCCGGAAAAGGGATTATGTATGAGTTTGAAGGCGATACAAAAGTACTTATCGAAGAATTTAGAAAACTATTACATGACGGCATGGAGGTTGAAGCTAAACGTTGCTTTAGTTTCGCATCAGAGCTATTTGATGAGTTATCTAAATAACTATTGACATATATGCGTTTATAGGATAGAATACTAATATAAGATACATAAAAGGAGATTTAATATGCAAGATGACGCATTAGAAACAGTTGACCTTAAACCGAAGCCAAAGGCTGTGCGAATTGCCAAAGATGTCGCAGCAAGGAAGCGTCGAGGTATTATGAAAGCTATTAGAGAAACACGCCTATTAAATGAATTTGCAAGACTCCGAAGAGAACGTAGAAAAAAATGACGCATCAACTATGGGATAGATTAAACGATTACGCTGCGCACATTCGTGGCAAGTTTCAAGATAACTTTACTGAATACGACGATCCTGCTATGAACGATCTTCATTTTAAAGATTGGGACGATAGGTTCTGGCATTCAGACCAAGTAGATAAAGCTCACTTAAAGACTATCGTACCAGCAGACGGTAAAGGTCTTTGGCTAATGCACGTTAATGTTTTCCCTAAGGCTGGTTTAGAATTACCAATCTTAGGGTTTGATATTGTTGCTGGTCCAAAAAAGATTACCGGTTCGTTTATGGATTTCTCTCCACTGCGCGGTGTTGAGCATCCATATAGTACTTACATGGCTGATAAGGTTAAAGACTTAGAATGGAATAAACCAAGAGAACTACCGGAATGGGCAAAGGAAATATTTTCAGAATCAATGATTGCTGTTGGCAATATTAATACTGATAAAGAACTTGACCAATTCATCGCTGTAACATCCGATCTCGTTGATTATTATTTAGATAACCTAGATGATATGGCATATGAGTCAGATCGTGATACATCACCTTTATTAAACAAATATTGTTTTAATCAAAAGAAAAATCCACATCTTCATAGATCAATCCTAGCAATGGGAATATCAGAGGAAGATAAAGAAGAATATGTAAACAATGTGTTGTTTAAGGAAACTAACCGTTGACACCATATGGATGTTGTGATATAGTAGTAATTAATCGTGGAACTGAATACATACAATTAGGAAAACACTACTTTAAAGTTCGTGTTACATATTGTGGAAATTGTGGTTCTGTTAAAGCAACAACAAACGTTAAGGAAAGTAAAATGGCAGGAGAACAGATTATTATTGAAAAGGCAGGCCAAACACTCAAAGCTGAGTATTTTAAAACAGAAGACGGGTGTGGCTGCAGATTTTTTATTAACGAAGAATTTATCCAAGAAGAAATGTACCAAGGTAAGTCAATTTCGTGGGCTGAAAGTGCTGCACAAAACTGGCTTAGCGGGGTAAAAACTCTTAATGGCTAACATGGACAGAACCATTGCGATCATAGATCCAAACGAAAAAGCTATTAATCCACGTACACCAGAAAAAGTGCACCACGAGATTTCTAGTATGTTATTGAATGGAGTTAATTATATTGACGCGTTAGTTGAATACGCGCGTAAAAATGGATTGGAAATAGAGGCAGTTGCCGATATAGTCAAAAAGTCTTCTATCCTTAAAGAAAAAGTTAGGACTGAAGCAGTGAAAATGAAAATGGTGATTAAAGATGATCAAGACATCACAGAGCTTTGCGAATGAGGAATCATTTAACTGTTATGTAAAGTACCTTGCTATGAAGAAGCATTTTACTACAGACGGATATGATTATCATAAGTACAGAGGAAAAATTAGAGCGAAGTTTGAGACATACCGTACTCGTAACGACGTTTTCTTTTTTCATAAACTTGCTCAAAAGGAAGATCCTGAAAAACTGTTAATGGCTAACATGATTGTTAAGCCTAATGTTTGGATTAGAGAAGTCGTTGAGCAAGAAGGAGAAGATCGTTATATTGATTGGACAAAAAAACGCGATTCATTAACTCGCGTAGTTAAAGACGATCTTAATAAACTTAGAGCAGAATATCAGGATAACTTTATTACAGTAAATGGACAGCATCCTGCCATTATGACTCTATATCTTCAAAAACAAATAACACTTGAAACGTTTACTATCTTAACTCACTCAGCAAATATATTTGAGTATTGGGACAAAAAAGTAGTTGACAAAATCGTAGCAAGTGATATAATAAGGTTATCTAGGAAGTACTATCCTTTCTTAGAAATCGAACAGAAAAAGTTTAAAAATATTATTCGTGAACACTTTTTCTGATATAAATAGATGGTGGACATATCCACACATACATCGCAATATAAACAATCGCTATATAAAGCAAAATTAGGAGATACAACCATGACAATGGATTTTAATGCACTCAAGAAGAATCGTTCAGCTTCTCTAACAAAATTGAACTCACAGCTCGAGAAAATTCAAACTAAGAGCTATTCAGATCCCAACGAAGGTAAAATGTGGAAGCCAACACGCGACAAAGCGGGTAACGGTTTTGCTATCATTCGTTTCCTTCCAGCAGCACAAGGTGAAGAAATGCCTTTTGTTCGTATTTGGGATCATGGTTTCCAAGGGCCAACAGGCTTGTGGTACATTGAAAACTCCCTCACTACAGTTAACCAAGATGATCCGGTATCTGAGTTTAATTCCAAATTGTGGAACTCTGGTCTCGAGTCTGATAAAGAGTTGGCTCGCAAACAAAAGCGTCGTCTGAAGTATGTCGCCAATATTCTTGTTGTTAAAGACGGTGCAAACCCTGAAAATGATGGCAAAGTCTTTATGTACCAGTTTGGTAAAAAGATCTTTGACAAGCTGAACGATTTGATGAACCCAACGTTTGAAGACGAACGTCCGGTAAATCCGTTTGACTTCTGGGAAGGCGCAAACTTCCGTTTGAAAATTCGTAAGTTTGAAGGATATCCTAACTATGACAAATCTGAGTTTGACCAACCATCAGCAATTGCAGATGACGACTCAGTAATTGAAGGTCTATGGAACCAACAGCACAAGCTGCAAGAATTGGTTGATCCAAAGAACTTTAAATCATATGCTGAATTGAAAACAAAACTATACCGTGTACTTGCACTTGGTGAAGAAGCCAATATTCCAGCAACTGCTGAGCAAGATGATGATTTGGATTTGAGCAGCTTTGGCAACAGCAGTAAGTCAGCTCCTGAGCCAACCTTGAAAGAAGCAATGCCTGAAACAGGTGGTTCACAAGGTATGTCAATGGATGACGACGATGACGATCTATCAATCTTTAAGGAACTAGCGAATGGCTAATAAAACCTATGAAGAGGTTTTAGATTTTGACTTTGGTTTCAGCTTCATCGATGAAGAGCTTCAAGAAAAAGAGGCTGAAACCAAGGCTACCATTCAAAAAGTTAGCAACGAAAAGCAAACGTTAGAAGACCAACTAACTGACGCCAAACTCGCTGCTGACGATCTTGAATACCGTTTAGAACTTCTGTTTAAATCAGTAACACCATTCTTAGATAATCTATGTAAGAATAGTGAAAAATCAACAATATATTGGCCTGATCGCGTAGCTAAGATTGAGGCCTATAAAGGTAAACTGAAGTCAATCGTAGAAGGAAATTAAATTATGAGCCTATTAGATAAATTAGTAAAAAACAGTACAATCAAAATGACGGCTCCACTATTGGACTCAAAAGTCTATGGTAAAAAAGATATGGCGCCTACACCAGTTCCAATGGTTAACGTTGCACTATCAGGTCGAATTGATGGTGGTTTAACTCCTGGGCTTTTGGTATTAGCCGGTCCATCTAAGCACTTTAAATCAGCATTCGCATTGTTGATGGCTGGTGCTTATATGCAACGCAATAAAGACGCAGTGTTATTGTTTTATGATGCAGAGTTTGGTACTCCTCAGGCTTACTTTGAGTCGTTTGGTATTGATATGGATCGTGTAGTACACACACCTATTACCAACGTAGAAGAACTTAAGTTTGATATTGCACACCAACTTGACCAAGTTAATAAAGGCGATAAGGTCATTATTATTATTGACTCGGTTGGTAACCTTGCATCTAAGAAAGAGGTTGTTGACGCACTTGACGGCAAGTCAGTTGCAGATATGTCTCGAGCAAAAGCACTCAAATCGTTGTTCCGTATTGTAACACCACACCTTAACCTTAAAGATATTCCATTGATTGCGGTGAACCACACCTACCAAGAAATTGGATTGTTTCCTAAGGCTATTGTTTCTGGTGGTACAGGGATTTATTATTCAGCCGATTCTATTTGGATTATTGGTCGCCAACAAGATAAGGTTGGTACTGAAATCAAAGGTTATCACTTTGTTATTAATATTGAGAAATCACGTTATGTACGCGAAAAATCAAAAATTCCAATTAGTGTAAGTTATGAAGGTGGTATTATTAAGTGGTCAGGTCTAATGGATGTGGCTGAAAAAGGTGGCTATTTGCGCAAACCAAAAGTTGGTTGGTATGAAGCTATCAATCCAGAAACAGGCGAAGTTATTTCTGAAAAGCTAATGAGAGCAAAAGAAGTAAACGATAATAAAGAGTTTTGGCTAATGATGTTTGAGAAAACAAATCTTAGTCAATACATTAAAGACTCATTTACTATCGGTGCATCAGGTGCTATTATGCGCGAGGACAAAGATATCACTGATGTTATTGATGATGTTATTGACGATCACGATGAAGACTTCGTAGAGTAAAAAACTAGTTGACATTGTCAGCAAAGTGTAATATTATAAAAGTATGGCAGCTCAAATTACTGGGCTGCCATATTCAACTCAGCCACTGGAAATTGTAATGATAGAAAACACCGTATTATCAAACTTAGTCTTTAACGAAGATTACTTCAGAAAAGTATATCCGTATATTAAATCGGATTATTTTGAGGACAACAACCACAAGAAAATCTTTGAAACATACTCAAGCTATGTTGAAGAATACAGAGATCCTCCGTCAGTAGAGGTTCTTAAACTTACGCTTGACAAACGCAAAGATATGAATGAAACTAGTTACCAACAAGTAATGGCGGCGGTTGATACACTTAAACGTGATGCTGATACAGACCAAGAATGGCTTGTTAAAGAGACTGAAAAGTTTTGTCAAGATCGCGATCTGTATAACGCAATTCGTAAAGCCATTTTAGTTGTTGATGGTTCTGAACAAGAACTAGGTAAAGACGCCTTGCCTGCATTGCTACAAGACTCTCTGAGTATTAGCTTTGATAGTTCGGTTGGTCACGATTACCTTGAAGATTATGAATCACGTTATGATTTCTATCACCGCAAAGAAGAGCGTATTCCTTTTGATATTGAATTGCTCAACAAAATTACTAAAGGTGGATTACCACGTAAATCTATGACAGTTTTATTGGCTACAACCGGCGGCGGTAAATCGCTCGTTAAATGTCACTGCGCTGCTTCGGCATTACTTGCTGGTAAAAATGTTTTGTACATTACAATGGAAATGGCAGAGGAACGTATCTCTGAACGTATTGATGCCAATATGATGGGTATTACTATTGATGAAGTATCAGAAATGCCGCGTGATGTATACGAAAAACGTATGGAACGCATCAAAGGTAAAACCACAGGTAAGCTAGTTGTTAAAGAATATCCAACAGGTTCAGCTCACTCTGGTCACTTCAGACATCTGTTAACAGAGTTGCGTATGAAACGTAATTTTAAACCAGATATTATTATGATTGACTATTTAAACATCTGTGCATCATCTCGTATTAAAGGTGCCGCGGCTGCTAATTCATATACGTTAGTTAAATCAATCGCTGAAGAAATCCGCGGTCTTGCCATGGAATATAATTGTGCTGTTATTACATCGTCTCAGTTCAATAGAGATGGCTATGGTAACACTGATGTTGATCTAACAAATACGTCCGAGTCAATGGGTATTACTCACACCGCGGATTGTATCCTTGGTTTGATTACATCTGAAGAACTTGATGGCCTTGGTCAGTTGATGATCAAGCAATTGAAAAATCGTTGGGGTGACTTGAGTAATTATCGTAGGTTTGTTGTTGGTATTGACAGAGCTAAGATGCAAATCTATGATCTTGAGGATACTGCACAACGTGGGATTACACAAGGTCAATCGGTTGCTAATTCTCAGCCAAGACCGTCTGTGTCTTTTGGTGATGATGCTCCAGTATTTGACAAAGGCCAAATTGGTAAAGTTAACAAGAAAGATCTGTTTAGCGCTGGCGAATTGATGTAGTTAAATATTATAAATAGTTCTAAACAAGGCACTACGGAGTTAACTATGAAACGTTTTAAGCACTATATCACTGAACAAAAACGCGGTGGTGCATCGAAAAACAAAGTAAGCGCCACTGATATGGAAGCTGTTATCGTTGTAGCTTTTAATGGTGGTTGGGACAAAGCCAAAGATACATATGGTTTAAAACAAACTGTGTATGAATCAGGCGAAAAAATTGCTCAAACTATTGCAGATGATATTAGAAAAACAACCAAAGCTTCTCCAAACTCTCTAATTCATTTTGGATCTGGCGCAGGACAGCTAAATCCAAAATGGTTAGGATCTAACGGTACTCCAAAAACTGACTTATATTCTACAGACGGCATTAACATATCACTTAAACAAAAAGGTGGTTCGCAAGTTATGTCTGGATATAAGGAGGAAACAATTTCTACGTTCTACGCAGCAATGGATAGCATGGGCGATGAAGCTCCTAAAGAAATTAATAAATTAATAAAACAATTAGATCCGGTCCTTAGAAAGATTACGGTACCCGGAAATGTTAATACAATTATTAATTCAATCAAAGGTAAGTCTATTCCTAAAGGTGTTAAGGCAAAGCAGGCAAGTGGCAAAGTGATGGACATTAAGTTTAATCCAAAAGAATATGCTGCTAAGCAAGCTGAGATTGTTGATTGGAAAGCCTCTATGCAAGAGCTTAATCCAGTGTTTAGAGAATTCTTTGAGACCAATACAGAGTTTAGAAGATACTTTGTGTATGAGGCAGCAACAGGCGATTTTAAATTTGCTCCTGACAAGCATGCTAACTCTAATTGGATGGTAGAGTTTGATCCTGAGTTTGGAACTAAGAATAACATTGTTCAATTATCATTAGGACATAACCAACCTGCACCGTTTATTGATAAACTAGCAAAAAAGGTTACAGTTAGAATATCTCCAAAAACGGCAACTGGTTCTAAAGTATCAGCACAAGGTACGTCGTCAACGGTTGGATCATTTAGATTAACGGTAGCAGAGAGTAAAAGCACATTTGATACGTTTGAAACAATGATGTTAAGAGAACAAGCAAAGTTTACTAACTCACTATTAACTGAAGATGTTTTAACTGAAGCAGGATTATTTAGCAAACTTAAAACATGGTTATCTAAATTATATTACAAAGTAATCAAAAAGGTTAAGCAAATTGCCAAGTTAGGATATGAAGCACTAATGTCATTTTTCCAATTTGAAGTTGCTAAAGTTGACACTGCAGGTTTACAACAGTTTGGATTTAAATAAATGTTAAGTTTTAAAAACTATATTACCGAAGAAAAGAATGTTCATATGGAGCATCTTGAGGACTCGATTTTAAATCTTGGTGTTAATGGTACACGTTCTGCTATTGATTTCCTACGGGCTTTAAGAGATATGCTACAAGGTAGTTCAAAATCAAAAGTTAACGTATCAGTTAAATGGGATGGAGCACCTGCGATATTTGCGGGTATTGATCCAAGTGACAAAAAATTCTTTGTTGCTAAAAAGGGTATTTTTAATAAGAACCCTAAAGTATATAAAACAGCAGCCGAGGTTGATGCAGACACCTCTGGCGATTTAGCAGTGAAATTAAAACTAGCCTTAGAGGAGTTTCCAAAACTTGGTATCAAAGGTGTAGTACAAGGTGATTTTCTATATGATAAAAAAGATCTCAAAATATTGGACATTAAAGGTGAACCGCATATTACTTTCCACCCTAATACGATCGTATACGCGGTACCTCAATCATCAAAACTCGGTCAAGAAATTCAAAGATCCAAAATCGGAGTGGTCTGGCATACAGTATACAGAGGAAGTAGCTTTGAAGAAATGTCTGCAAGTTTTGGAGAGGAGATCGCAAGTGGCCTCAAAAAAACAAAAACGTGCTGGTCGGTAGACGCAGTATATAGAGATGTTTCAGGAACAGCAACTATGACGGCTGCAGAGACTGAAAAGGTTAATAAAGTATTGTCAGCTGCAGGAACTTTATTTCAAAAAATAAAACCAGCAACACTGAACGGCGTAGCTAATAATCCAGATACTCTAATGAGAACAAAAACTTTTGTTAATACTAAAATTAGAGCCGGTGAAAAGATACGTAACACTCGCATATTTGTAAAAGATTTAGAAAAATACATTGACGATATATACGAAAAAGAAGCTGCCAAACGTAAAACTGATAAGGGTAAAAGAGCTCAACGAGTTAAAAAAGATTTAACATTAGAATACTTTAAGAGAACACCAACATCAGAATTAGTTGCTATGTTTGACTTATATAATCTACTTATTGATGCAAAGCTTCTAATCATAAAGAAATTAGACAAAGCTGGTGGTTTAACTACATTACTTAGAACAGCTGATGGGCTTGAAGTAACAGGTCAAGAAGGTTTTGTTGCTATTGATCATATGGGAAAATCGGCAGTTAAACTTGTTGACCGGCTTAATTTTAGTAATGCTAACTTCAACGACAAATACATTAAAGGGTGGGACAAGTAAATGGCTGAAATACATTTTTTAAAACGAGATAAAAACGAAGCAGTTATTAAAGTTTACTCTTCTGTACCTGCTGGAGAAACAGTTGATATTGCTTTATCTACACTTATAGCATCTGGCGAAACGTACACGGCTGGAGATGCTGATGTTACAATAAAACAAATATTTTGGGGTGTAAAACCAAACAAACATGTTGATGTAAATAGATGGGACGGCGCAGCTTCTCACGGTCATTATTATTTGGTTGGCTCAAACTCCCATGATTTTGTTGGTTTCGTAGACAACGCATATTCTGATGCTGATATACGTATGGTATCAGACGGACCTTTCCATGTTATTCTTAAAGTAAATAAAACAAACGGCTATTCTTAAAAGTCAATTTGACAAAATGTCACATTTGCGCGTAGTGCAAACCGACTATACTAACATGGCAACCCTAATTTTCACTTTTTCTATATAAATAAAATTGTAAAAACAAACAATCATTTATAAGGAAAGGTACCATAAATATGGCACATGCACTACTCACACAAAGAACACAATCACTAGGACTTTCAATTTTTGCATTAAAAGTTGTAAACGCAGTTATTAACTTAATCAATTTTTTTGAAAAAAGAAGTGCAGCGCGTAAGGCATATAGAGACTTAAACAGTCTATCAAATAGAGAGCTAAACGATATTGGTATTTCCCGTTGCGACATTTATAACGTTACATATGGTGACTTAGAAGTATTTGCAAAAGACTCGCGCCATACTAAAGTAGAAGTTAACCCTAATCTTGAGGGTATGGTATAATGTTAGAACGTGTATATTTAAGATTAGAAATTCTTGGTTATAGCAGAGCAATTGGCGCGATGACTAATCAGCCGGGTGTAACAGCCGAGAATGTACGTAGCTTATATGAAAGCCGCGAAGCCTCTATAAATAAATTAAATGCTTTGGTTAAAGAAAATAAAAGAAGCAAAACTTCAGGCAGTGTAGCAAATGCTTAAGTGTATATTAGAAGCTATCTCAGGACTAAACAAATCAATAGTAGCTTCTAAACTAGCTACTAGCGGCCAATTAGAAGAAGCAAAAAGATTAATGCTTAAATAATGAAAAGGAAATTCAAATGAAGTCTATCTATTTTTCACTAGTAACTATGTTTACTATTTTTGCAGCCGATGTAGTTATGGCAGAGGACATTTCTGTTGATATGCTAAACAAGCGTGATGACGGAGCTAAAATGGTATACAGTGAAGACATCTCACGCATTGAAGTAGGAGATACAATCACTTGGTTGCCAACATCAAAAGGACATAACGTAGAGTTTGTTGCAGGTCCAGATGGTTGGAAAGCACCAAAGAAATCAAAGAACAGCAAAGAAGTTGCTATTACCTTTGATACACCGGGCATCTATTACTACTGGTGTACACCGCACAAAGGCATGGGCATGATTGCACTAGTTGTTGTTGGTGGCGATATATCAAACATTGATGATATTGCTGGTGCAAAAGCAGTAGGCAAGTCAAAGAAAAAGCTAAAAGCTTTGTTAGCTGACCTATGATTGATCCAGACCATACTTACATAAAGCCTAAAGGTGAGAAGAAAAAAGGCGGAAAGTAATTACTCTAAAATATATAAATAAAAGGTAGGCATTAAGTTGTCTGCCTTTTTTAGTATTAAATGGAGATATATTATGGGAAGAATTCGTGACCGTGGCAATGATGGTGGAGATGTTTATAGATGGCAAACATTAGCTCGTTTTGTAAACACAAATGGATGGAAACGCGGAGCAGAGCTTGGCATTCACGATGGTGTTAATTATAGATACCTTATTAACAATTGTCCTAACTTACATTTAATTGGTGTAGATTTATATGAGCCCCAACCAGAAAACAATGGACCAGAAAAGTGGACACCCGGCGAAAACGGACATCCTTGGAAACACGAAGATTATTATGACAAGATGCTTAGCTTTTCTGTTGAAAACCCAGACCGCACATTAATTATTAAAGATTACACAACCGAGGCAGCTAAGGTTGTACCAGATAAAACACTTGACTTTGTGTTTATTGATGCTGATCATGGATACGAAGGTTGTCTACGAGATATTAAAGCTTGGGATAATAAAGTAAGAGAAGGTGGCATTGTGTTTGGTCATGATATTCATTTCCCGACAGTTAAACGAGCAGTCACTGAATTCTATGGTGAAAACTCTTGGAACGTAGAAGACGATTTTATTTGGTGGGTACAAAAGTGAACATCGAGAAAAAGTTAGGGCAGATTTGGATAGGACCTCGCCCTGCGCCAATACAATGGATGCATACTTGGAGAGATAAACATCCTGACTGGGAATACACAATATTCACTGATGAAATGTTAAAATCACGTAAGTGGCATAACCAACACTTAATAGAACACTATTACAATACCGGCAAATTTCCCGGAGTCTCTGATTTAATTAGATACGAGTTATTATATGAACATGGCGGATTTTGGCCTGAGGCTGATATGACATGTTTAGAGAATACTGAAGAACTATTTACTTCACCAAAAAACTATGCTTATTCCTGTTATGAAAACGAGAAATTGCCAACCCCAAATATTCAACCTATTATGGCTGCAAATCCAGAAAACGTTTTCGTTAAATATGTTATTGATACTCTCC